>Ga0114969_10003080_pt1 | contig 13520 bp, 9 predicted proteins | sample M_130807_MF_Meta_FD_87316 | JGI IMG/M metagenome (GOLD analysis project Ga0114969, IMG submission 87316) | Freshwater microbial communities from Lake Montjoie, Canada to study carbon cycling - M_130807_MF_MetaG | ecosystem: Environmental > Aquatic > Freshwater > Lake | place: Lake Montjoie...
TGCATACTTGTATGGTGTATAATTCCATTGCCAATAATGGGAAAATGATGAAACCATATTTGGTGAACAGTGTTAGAGAATACGGCAAAGACATTGTTACAAATTCTCCGAAAATTGTGCACGATAAAATTTTAGATTCTTCTTCTATCGTTTTATTAAAAGAAGTGATGGCAGAAGTAGTGGAAAGTGGAACAGGTAAAGCTTTGAAAAATCCATATTACAATATTTGCGGAAAGACAGGTACAGCGCAGGTTGCAGACAAAGGCATAAAATATACCGACCGTGTTTACTCTGGATCTTTTGTTGGATTTTTTCCGAGAGAAAATCCACAGTATACGATTTGTGTTGTGTTGAGAACACGCAAAGGATCTAATAATTATTATGGCGGACAAATTGCATTGCCAATTTTTAAAGAAGTAGCAAATCGATTGTATGCCATTAATATGCACAAAACAAAATCTATTGCAGAAAATGAAAAGGTAAATGTGGCATTACCAATCAAAAGCATGAAATCGGATGAATACAATTTCTTGGCAAATAAATTGAATTTAACTGTGCAAGCAAATGCTGCACCAGCTTGGATTAGACAAATTACAGATACCAGTGGTAAAATGATTTTTAATACGGTTGAGCAATATAAAAATGTAGTGCCAGATGTGAATGGCATGGGACTTCGTGATGCCATTTATGTATTAGAAAATGCAGGATTGAAAGTAATTACCATGGGAAGAGGTAAAGTAATGACCCAATCTATACCAGCAGGAAGTGCTTTCAACAAAGGACAAAAAATAACCATACAACTAAGCTAATTGAAGACGCTTCAACACATATTATCCGCTATAACAACCACGCAAGTGCATGGTGATTCGAATCGTAAGGTTACGGATATCTGTGCCGATTCGCGTGAGGCCATGTTGGATGGATTATTTATTGCTATTCAAGGTTTGCATACGGATGGACACCAATACATAGAGCAAGTCATTGAGAGGGGAGTCAGCACAATTGTTTGTGAAAAATTGCCAGCGCAATTGCATACATCGGTAACCTATGTTCAAGTTAAACATGCACAAACTCTTGCTGGTGAAATTGCTGCAGCATTTTATGATTATCCTTCTAAACAACTTAAATTGATCGGCATAACAGGTACGAATGGTAAAACCACTTGTGCCACATTGTTGTTCCAATTGTTTACTAGATTGGGTTATCATTGTGGACTACTTTCTACCGTACAAAATCAAATTGGTACTAAGCTTATTCCAGCAACGCATACGACACCGGATGCGATTCATTTACAAAAATTATTAGCGCAAATGATTACAGAACAATGCTCTCATGTATTCATGGAAGTAAGTTCGCATGCATTGCACCAACATAGAACAGCAGGAACTTATTTTACTGGCGCTTGCTTTACCAATATCACGCATGATCATTTAGATTATCACCAAACCTTTGACGAATATATTCGTGTTAAGAAATTATTGTTTGATACACTTCCTGCATCTGCCTTTGCATTAACCAATGTAGATGATAAAAGAGGCATGGTGATGTTGCAAAATTCGCAGGCGAAAAAGCAAACGTATTCTTTGAAAACTTTGGCAAATTATAAAGGTAAAATCCTTGAAAATAATTTAGCTGGTCTCTTCATGCTGGTTAATCAATTAGAAGTTCATTTTAAAATGATAGGTGAATTTAATGCATACAATATTCTTTGTGTGTATGGTGCTGCTTGCGCTCTAGGTGAAAATAGTACGGAAGTTTTGCAAGAGCTCAGCGTTCTAACAGGCGCAGAAGGTCGCTTTGATTATTTATTTTCCAAACAAGAAAATATTTTAGGCATAGTAGATTATGCGCATACACCAGATGCATTGTTGAACGTGCTTGCAACTATCAATAAACTCCGAAAAGGGAATGAAACTTTATTTACTGTTGTTGGTTGTGGTGGTGATAGAGACAAAGCAAAACGTCCAACCATGGGATTAGTGGCATGCGAACACAGTGATAGAGTCATCTTTACTGCAGACAATCCACGGACTGAAAATGCACAAGAAATAATTCAGGAGATGGAACAAGGTGTGCCAGTAAATCAACGCAAAAAATATGTCTGTATAGCAGATAGAAAAGAGGCAATTAAAACAGCCTGTAGCATCGCAGAATTAGGAGACATTATTTTAATCGCAGGAAAAGGACATGAAAAATACCAAGAAATAAATGGGGTTAGAAATCCATTTGATGATAAAAAAATATTACATGACATGCTAGAACTATTCGATAAATAATTAAGACATGCTATACTATCTATTCATCTATTTAAGAGAACACTTCAACCTATCGGGTGCAGGGGTGTTTTATTTTATTTCCTTTAGAACGGCCATGGCAATTATTTTGTCTCTGATTATTTCGATGATTTTTGGCAAAAGATTAATTCAATATTTACATCGCAAACAAATCGGAGAAACCGTTCGTGATTTAGGACTAGAAGGAGAAAAACAAAAAAGAGGTACGCCTACAATGGGCGGTATCATTATCATCGCAGCGATTTTAATTCCAACTTTATTATTCGCTCGCATTGGAAATGTCTACATTTTACTCATGATCACTTCCACTATTTGGCTTGGGTTAGTTGGATTTTTGGATGATTATATTAAAGTATTCAAAAAGAACAAAGAAGGTCTTGCAGGTAGATTTAAAATATTAGGACAAGTAGGGTTGGGTATTATTGTTGGCGCCACATTATATTATAACCAGAATGTGTATATCGTAAGAGAAACAACCGGTGGAATGCCTGCAACGTATAGCAGTGTAGATAAGGTTTTGAAAGAAGGTATCATTAAAGTAGATGAGAAAGGAATTACGCATACTTACGCTCGTGTGAAGAGTGCAGTAACAACCATTCCATTTACCAAAAATCATGAATTTAGTTTTGCAAAAATTGCTTCTTGGTTTGGACAAAGTTCTGTTGAAATACTAACTCCAATCTTATATATTTTGTTTGTCATTTTTATCATAGCCGCCGTATCAAATGGTGCAAATATTACCGATGGTTTGGATGGTCTTGCCACGGGAACGAGTGCTATTATAGGCATGTGCTTGGCTGCATTTGCTTATGTATCTGGGCATTTTTCTTTGGCAGAATATTTAAATATCATGCCTATTCCCAACTTGGATGAACTGTCCATTTTCATTGGTGCTTTTGTAGGTGCATGTATCGGATTTCTGTGGTACAATAGTTTTCCAGCACAAGTGTTCATGGGCGATACAGGCAGTTTGGCGCTTGGTGGTATCATTGCCTCCTTAGCGATTATCATACGTAAAGAATTATTGATTCCAATTATATGTGGTGTGTTCTTAGTAGAAAATCTAAGTGTGATGTTGCAAGTTGGATATTTTAAATGGACGAAGAGAAAGTATGGCGAAGGACAACGAATTTTTTTGATGTCGCCATTACATCATCATTATCAAAAATTGGGTTACCACGAAAGTAAAATTGCCATTCGATTTTGGATCATTGGAATCGTATTGGCCGTGCTGAGTGTGGTGACATTGAAATTGCAATAGTAAAAAGTAGAGAGTAAAAAGTAATAAATAATAAACACAAGAATGAATTACGAATTGGTCATATTAGGAAGTGGAGAAAGTGGTACAGGTGCCGCTTTGCTTGCGCATCAACATGGCATTTCTGTATTTGTAAGTGATAAAGGAATGATAGGCGATTCTTACAAAAAAGAATTGATAGAAAAGAATATTCCATTTGAAGAAGGACAGCATACAGAAGAAATTATTTTACAGGCTACTGAAATTATCAAGAGTCCTGGTATTCCAGAAAAAGCAGAAATAATACAAAAACTGAGGAAGCAAAATGCATTCGTTTGTAGTGAAATTGAATTTGCATTTCGTTACAAAGGCAAGAGTAAAATTGTATGTATTACCGGAAGTAATGGCAAGACCACTACTACTAGTTTACTCTATGATATGTTTAAGCAAGATGAACAAGATGTTTCTGTAGTAGGTAATATCGGTTTCAGTTTTGCACGACAAATTGCCATTAAACCAACAGCTTGGTATGTGATGGAAATCAGCAGTTTTCAATTAGACGATTTACATACATTCCGCCCAGATATTGCTGTTATCATGAATATCACACCAGACCATTTAGATAGATATCAGTACGATTTCAATCTCTATGTACAATCCAAATTTAATATAGCAAAATACCAAACTCCGAACGACTATTTGATATTATGTAAAGACGATAAGGCAAGCGATAAATTTATTGAAGAACATTTAATTAACCCCAAAATTCTCTATTTCACCATGCATGAACAATTAAACGAAGACGGCGCCTATATCAATCAACATGAACTGGTGCTAAAAGTAAACGGTGAACCATTTTCTATTTCCATCAATGATTTGTCATTGAAGGGAAAGCACAATCAATATAATTCGATGGCAGCGGGTATTTCAGCAAGAGTAGCAGAAATAAGAGATAGGTCTATTAGAGCTAGTTTAAAAACATTTACCTCTATAGAACATAGAATGGAATTCATTGCCAGCATTCGTGGTGTAGAATTTATTAACGACAGTAAAGCCACAAATTTGAATAGTGTTTGGTATGCACTAGAAACCATGACCAAACCAACTATCTTAATTTTGGGTGGGGTAGATAAAGGAAATGATTATAATGTAATCAAAGAATTAGTAGCGGATAAGGTGAAGGCAATTGTTTGTTTAGGAAAAGACAATACGGCAATACATGCTGCATTTGATTCTATTGTAACGGTTGTAGACACTACATCCACAGCCGACGCGGTGAAAGCAGCTTATGAATTTGCATTCAAAGGAGATTGTGTATTGCTTTCTCCAGCTTGCGCAAGTTTCGATCTATTTAAAAATTATGAAGACCGTGGCAATCAATTTAAAGCAGCAGTATTGGCACTATAAATTATTCAACAACTAAAGAAAAAGAATTATACATCTAAAAATACTTATCCAAAAATGCAACAACTTCTAAATAGAACTAAAGGCGACAGAATCATCTGGGGAGTTGTCATTGTATTGTCGCTCATTAGTTTGATGGTTGTGTATAGTTCTACGGGTTCATTGGCATATCGATTAAATAAAGGACATACAGAAATTTATTTAATCAAACAATTAGGCACATTGATGGCTGGAATTTTTATTGTCTATTTAGCACACAAGGTTAATTATACCATCTACTCTCGAATTGCTGTTTTGTTATTTGCCATCAGTATTCCTTTACTGTTGTATACACTATGTTTTGGTACTACCTTAAATGAAGGGTCGCGATGGATAAAATTGCCTTTGGTCAATTTAACTTTTCAAACTTCTGATTTAGCGAAGCTAGGGTTATTCATGTTTCTTGCTCGACAATTATCGACGATACAAAATGATTTAGATAATTTGAAGCGTGTATCACTCCAAATATTTTTGCCCGTCATTGTGATTTGCGGATTAATTGCCATGGCAAATTTGTCAACTGCATTAATGATTGCTCTTTCTTGTGGCGTATTGTTTTTCATTGGTAGAGTAAGAATGTATCACCTCATGATTTTAGCCATTTCAGGCTTATTGATGTTTGGTATTTTATTTGCCGTTTCAAAAATGACTGGTTATGGACGTGCAGCGACTTGGGAAGAAAGAATTAAAAATTTTACATCCAAAAACAAAGAGGACGTTCCATTTCAAGTGACGCAAGCAAAAATTGCCATTGCACAAGGTGGTTTGTTTGGTAAAGGTGTAGGCAATAGTACCCAAAGGAATTTTTTACCACATCCATATTCAGACATGATATTCCCCGTGATTATTGAAGAGTACGGATTGATTATTGGCGGCGTGGGAATGATATTTTTATACTTGCTTTTTTTATGGCGTAGCATCATTATTTTCCGCAGATGCCCTTTTGCCTTCGGTGCATTTTTAGCAGTAGGTCTAAGTTTTACATTGGTTTTTCAGGCATTTTTAAATATGGGTGTTGGCGTGAATCTATTGCCAGTAACAGGTTTGACGATGCCACTCGTGAGTATGGGTGGTTCAAGTATTTGGTTTACTTGTTTGGCAATAGGCATCATATTAAGTGTAAGTCGATTTGTAGAAGAAGCTGAAGGAGATAAAGTTATACAAGAAGTAATTACAGAATCCCAAAATGAAAATGAGTAAAAAGAATGATGAACAATAACAACATAAAATTAATTATTGCAGGCGGTGGCACTGGCGGACATATATTTCCTGCCATTGCGATTGCTAACGCCGTGAAAAATAGGCAGGCACTAAGTGATATTTTATTTGTTGGCGCAAAGGGGAAAATGGAAATGGAAAAAGTACCCGCTGCAGGTTATAAAATCATTGGTTTAGATATTGCGGGATTCAATAGAAGTCATTTATTAAAAAATATCTTTCTCCCGTTCAAAGTGATGAAGAGCTTTTTACAAGCAAAAAAAGTTTTACAAGATTTTAAACCCAATGTAGTAGTTGGTGTTGGTGGATATGCCAGTTTTCCAATGGTCTATATGGCACAACGAAATGGTATTCCAACTCTGTTGCAAGAACAAAATTCATTTGCAGGGAAGAGCAATAAAATATTGGGTAAAAAAGCGAATGCGATTTGCGTGGCTTATGATGGGATGGAACGATTTTTTGCGAAAGAAAAAATAGTAAATACAGGTAACCCTGTTCGAAAAAACATCACCGAAAATCATATTAGTAAAGAACAAGCACTTGATTTTTTCCAATTAAAAAGTAATCAAAAAATTGTATTTGTTTTTGGTGGAAGCCTTGGTGCTAAAAGTATCAACGAAGCGATTGAAGCACAAGTGAAGACAATTCTAGAATCAGGTGCACAATTGATTTGGCAAACGGGTGAAGCATTTGTAGAACGAGCGAAGAATGCCATAAAAGGCTACGAACATGTGGCAAAGGTTTTTCCTTTTATACGTGAAATGGATTATGCCTATGTTGCTGCAGACATCATTGTTGCAAGAGCAGGCGCCTCTTCTATTGCCGAACTATGCATAGTTGCAAAGCCTGTAATTTTTGTGCCATTCCCATTTGCAAGTGAAGATCATCAAATGCACAATGCCATGTCCTTAGCAAAACATCATGCGGCAATAGTAGTGAAGGACAGTGATGCAAAAGCAGAATTAGTCAGCAAAATAATTTCCTTGTTGCATGACGAGAAAGCCAGAGAATTAATGATACAACATATTAAACCACTTGCAATAAAAGATGCAGATCAAAACATTGCAAATAAAATATTTGAAATAGCGAACTAACATGGATATACAAAAAATACATAGCGTTTATTTCATCGGCATTGGCGGCATTGGCATGAGTGCGCTTGCTCGGTTTTTTAAAGAACGTCATGTTCAAGTGAGTGGATATGATAAAACCAATACCGCCTTGACCACACAATTAATGTCGGAAGGAATTGCTATTCATTTCACAGAAGATATAGCAAGCATTCCGAAGGAAGTAGATTTAATTGTATACACACCTGCAATTCCTGCTACACACCAAGAGCTCATTTGGTATAAAGAAAATAATTATAAGGTCGTAAAAAGAAGTGATGTATTGCAATATATTTCGCAACAAATGCAATCCGTTTGTGTAGCTGGTACACATGGTAAAACAACCATTTCTACTTTGATTGCACACATCTTACGTCATACAGGTTATGGCTGTAATGCTTTCCTAGGTGGCATTTCAAGCAATTACAACACAAACTATTGGCATAGCGATAATTCATGCGCTGTAATAGAAGCAGATGAGTACGATAGAAGCTTCTTAAAATTATTTCCAGAAATAGCTGTGGTAACTGCCATGGATCCAGATCATTTAGACATCTATGGAACAGCAGAAGAAATGGAACGTTGTTATATCGAATTTGTTTCGCAAATAAAAGATACCCTAGTTTATAAACACGGATTACATAGAAGTACCTCATTCGAAGCACCACATAAAGTTTCCTATAGTGCACAAAATGAAGCCGCAACTTATTATGCAGCTGATATACAAATGCATAATGGTACTTATCAATTTAATTTTTGTAAGAAGAATGAAATCGTCGGTCCAATTCAATTGAATATTGGTGGTATGCATAATGTCGAAAATACCATTGCAGCCTTAGCGGTTTGCGATTTGTTACACATTGATTTTGAGAAAGTGCAATTGGCGATACAAGATTTTAAAGGCGTAAAGAGGCGTTTCGAATATATTGTAAAAAACAATCAAGTAGTTTATATTGATGATTACGCGCATCATCCTGAAGAGCTTCGTATGCTGATTTCTAGCGCGAAGGCATTGTTTAGAAATAAAAAAATAAGTGTCGTATTTCAACCGCATTTATTTTCTCGAACAAAGGATTTTGCCGATGGCTTTGCCAGTAGTTTAGATATAGCCGATGAGGTTATTTTATTGGATATTTATCCAGCGAGAGAATTGCCAATGGAAGGCGTTACCAGTGAAATTATTTTGGATAAAATGGCTATTCCAAATAAACATATTTTAAGTAAAGAAGGTGTATTGCAATGGGTAAAAGCTTCTAGTTTAGAAGTGCTTATCACTGCAGGCGCTGGAGACATTGATACATTAATTCACCCGATTAAAAACATTTTAGATAATAAATAAGATGAGTCCACGCGCAAAAAAAATATTACGTAATATCCTTTTTCTACTGTCGATACCGGCAATAGTTTGCGCATTTTATTTTGCCAATAATTCTACACGCGATGTGTTATGCGAAGGATGGCAAATTAATATTTCTAATCCAGATGAAAGTTTTGTTACGGAACAAGATATTGTCGACATCATAGATTCACAGCAAATTTATGTGCAAGTAACGCACGTTAAAGACATTGATTTGAATGGGTTGAAAAATAAAATTTTAGAAAATTCATGGATACAAAATACGAATGTTTTTGTGTCGCCGAATGGCAAGTTGCATATACAAATTGACCAACGTAAACCTGTTGTTCGTATCCAACAAAAAGACAGTTCGGATTATGCATATTATCTCGATGCAGAAGCAAACCCAATTACATTGTCGCAAAAGTATACACCGCGTTTGCTTACTGTTACTGCTTCGAGATTAGGCTATGATGAAAGTGATTTAAAATTGAAATCCTCTTTAGTGGAAATGGCTACATGGATTGCGAACAATGATTTTTGGAGTAAAGCCATTACACAAATTGATTTATTGGCGAATCACCAAATGGTACTCATTCCTGCTTTCGGTGATCAAACTATATTATTCGGTCATGCGGAAGATATTGCCAACAAGTTTGCGCGCTTATTTGCCTTTTACGAACAAGGCATGAAAACCTTGCATTGGGAGAAGTATGATGAAATTGATGTTCGATTTGCTGGTCAAATTGTAGCTCGAAATACAAGGGGTGAAATACTGGCAGAAAATCCGTACGATACAAAAAGTCAGCTGCAAGTGAAAGAACAAAGTAAGAAAGCAAAAGTTCAAAATACGGCGCATACAAAGGATCCGCTTCAATCTGTTTCTGCTAAAGTGCATGCAAAACTTCTTGCTAAACCTTCCACAAAAAAAGTGGAAAAAGAGAATACTAAGCAAGCTGTAAAAACGACAGACAAAAAATTAATAAAGCCAGTAGCGAAGCCAATTATTAAAAAGGAAATTAAACACGACGCTAATAAAAAATAAATTTAATTCAACCAACTATTTAAACATTCAAACTTAAAATATATGCAAAAAGAAAACCCAGTTATCGTCGGTCTTGACATCGGAACGACCAAAATAGCAGCCATTGCTGGAAGGAAAAATGAATATGGCAAATTGGAAATACTAGGCTTTGGCAAAGCGGATAGTAGCGGTGTCAATCATGGTATGGTACTGAATATCGAAGAGTGTATTCGTTCCATTAATATTGCCTTAGAAGGCTGTATGGCAAGTAATCCTAATTTGAATATACGCGAAGTATATGTGGGTATTGCTGGTCATCATATCAAAAGTATTCAATCGCGAGGTGATCGTGTGCTGGCAAATATTGAAGAAGAAATTCGTCAAGAAGATATTGATGCTTTACTAAAAGACCAATACAAAACCTATATCCCAACTGGCGATCAAATCATTGATATTATACCGCAAGATTTTACGGTAGATACTTTGAGTGGATTAACTATCCAAGAAGTCATCGGCATGTCGGGTATTAAAATTGGTGCAAATTTTCATATTGTAACTGGCGACAAATCTGCGATAAAAAACATACATCGTTGTGTTACCCGTTCTGGTTTGAATACAAAAGATTTAGTGTTGCAACCACTTGCATCTGCTGCTGCTGTCATGTGTCCTGAAGATTTTGAAGCTGGTGTTGCCATTGTAGATATTGGCGGTGGCACTACAGACTTAGCCGTATTCCATGATGGTATGCTTAAACATACTGCCGTAATACCAATTGCAGGTGTCAATATCACGAATGATATTCGACAAGGATTAGGTGTATTGCGTACGCAAGCCGAACAAATGAAAATTCAGTTTGGTACAGCACTTGCCGAAGAAGCAAAATCAAATGCTTTCATCACCATACCTGGATTGAGAGGGCAAATGCCAAAAGAAATTTCTGCTAAAAATTTGGCGAATATTATTCAAGCAAGAATGGATGAAATTATTGAGTATGTGATGTATCATCTCAAACAAATCAATTTGCAATATGAATTGAAAGGTGGTATTATTCTTACAGGTGGTGGTAGTCAATTAAAATATTTGCCACAACTAACTGAATTGCGTACTGGATTATCTGCTCGTATCGGATTGCCAAATGAACATTTAGCATCTGGTCACCATACCGAATTAACACAACCAATGTATGCAACTTGCATAGGACTTATATTACGTGGCTATGATGATTACGAAAGCAATAGACTTCGTTTTATTTCTAATAATAGAGAAGAATCTTTCTCGAATAGTGAAAACATACAAGGCTCATTTGACACGACAGCAAGAGCAGAAGGTATGAGCACAGAAGAAATTCTACAAAAAGAATTTGGCGAATCTACCTTCAAACCTACTATGCCTTTTGAGAATGAAAGCATTGTTATAAATCCTATTATCAACGATACTTATTCTAACAATGGTTCTGATTTATTTCATCAACCACAAGTAAATACGACAGAAGAAAGATTAATGAATGAAGGAAAATCTAAAAAGAGAACTGAACTGATTAAAAAAGTTTTTGGTACCGTGAAAGGTATGAAAGACACTGTCATTTTTTGGTTCGAGAATATTGAAGATGAACCATTAGATAAAGCATAAAAAAATAAACAAACTATCCATAAACATAAATAAAAATTTCAAACCCTAAAAATTCAAAAACCATGATTCAATTTGAGCTCCCACAAAAAAATGCCAACATCATTAAGGTAATAGGTGTCGGCGGCGGCGGAAGTAATGCTGTCAATTACATGTATGATCTTGGACTCGATGGCGTCGACTTCATCGTGTGTAACACAGATCAAAAAGCATTGTTAAACAGTGCCGTACCTACCAAAATTCAGCTAGGACCTTCACTCACACAAGGTTTGGGCGCAGGTGCAAATCCAGAGATAGGTATGCGTGCATGTAAAGAAAGCATCGAAGAAATAGAAAGACTTTTAAGCAATAATACCAAAATGGTATTTGTAACTGCTGGTATGGGCGGTGGCACTGGTACTGGTGGCGCACCTATAGTAGCAAAAGTTGCAAGAGATTTAGGTATACTTACTGTTGGTATTGTTACTACGCCATTTTCTTACGAAGGAAAAAGAAGAAAGCGTCAAGCAGAAGAAGGTATCGTCGCATTACGAGATTATGTAGATACTATCCTTGTAATTTCTAACGACAAATTGAGACATCAATTTGGAAATATTCCAGCTTCTCAAGCATTTAGTAGAGCCGATGATATATTAGCAACTGCAACAAAATGTATTACCGATGTTATCAATTCGCAAGGTCATATTGTGGTTGATTTCGCAGACGTAAGTACGGTAATGCGTGATGGTAAAGTAGCTATCTTAGGTAGCGCAACTGCCGTGGGCGAAAATCGTGCATACGAAGCTGTAGAGCAAGCTATCAATTCACCGTTGCTGAACGACTCTAGCATCAAAGGTGCTAAATGGGTATTGTTGAATATCAATTCAGGACATGGATTCCATGAGCATACATTGGATGAAGTAGAAATGATACAAGCTTATGTACAAGATCAAGCTGGCGATGATTGTGATGTTATATTTGGAACTGGGTTTGATGATAATTTAGGAGAAAAAATAAGTGTAACTGTTATTGCAACTGGATTTGAATACAATAAAACAGATACTGCATATACTGCTGAACATAAAAAACCTTATTCAGAAAGTATGAAAGAGGTGTATGCATTAGATGGTACACCCGTAAATGCAAAAGCAGATGAGGTAACTCGTAAAATTGCCGAAAAGCAAATGGCGCAAGAAGTAAAGGCCGCACCTTCTCCTGCGCCGAAAGTTGAAAATTATTTGCGTATGCCAATTCAAGAAGCAATGCCAAAAAATGATCCTTATGCACCTACTATGATAGAGGTAGAACAACCTGCTATACCATCTATGTTGGCTATGGGTTTTGGTATGTCTATGAATAATGCAAGAATACCAATTACAAATACACAAGTACCTACTAGTCATACAATGGTTAAACCCATTATTGTTGAAACAGAAGCACCAATAGCTGAAGCGACGAAGCCAGTAGATATACCAGTAAAAAAAACGAAAGTGGATCTTGATTTTTCACAACGCCTTACAGAAATATTGAAACCATTTCCTGCTTCGCCAATTGTAGAAAATAAAGCACCAATTGAGGAACAAAAAATGGAGAATAAAATTGTATTTCAATTAGATACAAATACGCCGCCACCAGCAGCAACATCAGCACCAGTTGTCGATGCGCAAGCCGAATTAAATAGTCATTTTAATGTGGTAGAAAAAACGGACATGCAAATGAAAGACGAATATGTAACATTGAAAGGTGTAACCATAAATCGTAAAAAAGGTAGCCGCTACTTAACAGACGGAGAGCTTGAAGCAGAGGTAAATTTTGAATTACAAAAAAGAGCGTTTGAAGATCGTGCATCTAAATTACGCTCTATGAGTTTTAATGTAAGCAAGGCAGATATTTCGAATGATGAAATAAACCAACCAGCTTATATGCGTAGAAATATTCCTTTGGATACACATCCAAGTTCGAGCGAAGATGTATACTCTACTATCAATGTTACAGATGCCAAACATGGTGAATCATCGATCAGTAGTTTGAATTCATTTTTGCATGGCAAAAAACCAGATTAATCAGATAAATAGGGGTTTATAGATTGTTTGAATTTTAAAAAAACAGCCGCGAGGCTGTTTTTTTATTGGCTAGAATGGATGTAAATAAAAGTGAAATTTTGATGGCATATAGGTCCTATCGGTTGCGTGTCTCGCCAACCGAAATGTTCAGAACTTGATGGATGACACTAACCATAAGTGCCATAAAATAA
>Ga0114969_10003087_pt1 | contig 13486 bp, 9 predicted proteins | sample M_130807_MF_Meta_FD_87316 | JGI IMG/M metagenome (GOLD analysis project Ga0114969, IMG submission 87316) | Freshwater microbial communities from Lake Montjoie, Canada to study carbon cycling - M_130807_MF_MetaG | ecosystem: Environmental > Aquatic > Freshwater > Lake | place: Lake Montjoie...
GATATGGAGAAAAGAATGGTTATTGTAGAGGTTAAAATGAATCCGAAAAAGATAAATTTAGAACTACTCAAACGTAAGGCTGAAAAATTAGTAGCACAACGACCTGATTATTTGGTAGAATACAAAGCGTTATCACTTCAGGACATAAAATTAGAATAAAGAAGATAAATTAGTTAACTCCGTTTTTTCTTTACTGATTTGGTACAATTTCAAATGAATCAATTGCTACTTTAAATCAATTGATTCATTAATTCCTTATCTTTGCACCATGGGATCAGTAAGACAAAATAAAATTGAAGGGGTAATTCAAGAGGAATTATCTGTTTTTTTTCAACGAAATGCACGTGAAATATGTTTGGGAGCAATGGTGTCCGTTACTGTCGTTCGTGTAACTTCCGATTTGTCTTTGGCGCGTGTGTTTGTAAGTGTTTTTGGTGGACCAGTCAAAGAAGAAGTATTGGCTTCTATCAACGAAAATGCAAAAAAGATTCGTGGTGATGTAGGTAAGCGTTTGAAAAATATGCGTAAAATACCAGAATTAATCTTTAAAATTGATGATTCGTTAGATTATGCAATGGAAATTCAAAATTTATTGAACCAAAAATAATATCCCTTCCCTATTAACGTTCCATTCTTCATAGCGCGTAGATACCTGTCTTCGAAAAAGAAGAAAAACGTAATTCATTTAATTACGCGTATCTCTGTTATTGGTATAACCGTAACTACTGCTGCTCTTGTTATTCTAATAGCTGCTTTCAATGGAATCGAGTCCATGGTGGAAGATTTATATTCCGAATTCGACGCAGATATTATTATACGATCCAAACAGCGCAAAACATTTGATGAAAATACACTTGATTTGCGTGCAATTAAATCCGTTTCTGGGGTTAGTCTAATATGTAAAGCAGTAGAGGAAATTGTTGTACTTCGGCATGAGAAAAAATGGGTGAATGCTAAAATGATTGGGGTAGAAGATACTTATTTACAAATGGCACATGTGCAAAAACATATGGTCGATGGTTTTTCGCATTTATCTGAAAACAATATTCCAACCGCACTAGTGGGTGCATTACTACTCCAAAAATTAGGTGGTTTTATTCCAACAAATGCAGGTCATGAAACTTTATTGTGTTATTTCCCTAAACGAGATGCGCGTGTAAGTGTTAGTTCCAACCCATTCCGAACCGAAAATTTGAGTGTCGCGGGAAGGATAAATTATAATAAGGAAGTGAACGAATCTTATATCGTTTTACCACTGGCTTTGGCAACTTCGATGTTGGGGTATGAAAAAGACATCACAGCTGTGTATGTTTCAGTAAAGTCAAATGCAGATTTAGAAAAAGTAAAGGAAGAAATTCAAAACAAGGTAGGGGATAAGTTTGAAGTCAAAACCCATTTGGAGAAAAATGAGTTAATTTACAAAACCAGTAAATCCGAAAAATTAATTGTCATAGCAATCTTGGTGTTTGTGTTTATTCTTGCTGCTTTTAATTTAGTTGCTTCGTTAACGATGTTGTACATTGAAAAAAAGAAAAATATATGGACACTTCAAAGTTTTGGTGCGAATTAATCTTTTATTTTCCGCATCTTTTTTTATGAAGGTTTATTGATTGCTTTTAAAGGAGTGATTTATGGAATTTTAATTGGTGTGTCAGTATGTTTAATTCAGATATATGGACATTTACTGGTCTTACCGAATACAGATAATCAACCTTTTCCAATTGAATTGACAGTTACTGATGGATTGTTTGTATTAACACTTGTTTCGATATTATCTATTGTTGCATCTTATTTTCCTGTAAAATATTTGGTCTATAAGAATAGATTGCAATAGTTATCTAATAGCTTTTTGACGCAAGTAGAAATCTAACAAAACGATTGCTGCCATTGCTTCTACGATTACCACTGCTCTCGGAACTACACAAGCATCATGACGTCCTCTTCCTTCAATAATTACTGAATTTCCTTGAGAGTCTACTGAATTTTGTGGTGTTAAGATCGTGGCTACTGGCTTAAATGCTGTGCGGAAATAAATTGGCATCCCATTCGATATTCCACCTTGTATACCACCGCTATGGTTCGTTTTTGTTTTTCCTAATCCTACAAATTCATCATTATGTTCGGATCCAAGCATCGAAATACTTCCAAATCCTGAACCGATTTCAAATCCTTTTACTGCATTAATGGATAACATCGCCTTACCCAGTTCCGCATGTAATTTATCAAAAACAGGTTCTCCAAGACCTGCAGGAACAGCGTTTATTGTACAAGCGATACTACCACCAATCGAATTACCTTGTTTTTTGACAAGAGTGATCAACTCCTCCATTTCTTGGGCCTTAAATAAATCAGGACAACGAACAAGATTTTGTTCAATGATTGAAAAATCAGCATTTTTGAGCTCTTTTTCAGATAATTTTACATCTCCAATTTGATCTACAAATGCAGTGATTTGTATACCTTGTTGGGTAAGGAATTGCTTTGCTAAAGCACCTGCAACAACCCGTGAAGCAGTTTCTCGTGCGCTTGATCTACCTCCACCAGTGTAATCGCGGTTACCGTATTTCGCCTCATAGGTGTAATCCGCATGAGAAGGTCGAAAAGTGTTTTTTAGGTGGTCGTAATCCTTCGGTTTTTGATCTTCATTTGGAATCAAAAAACCAATAGGGGTACCCGTAGTTTTCTCTTCAAAGATACCAGACAAAAATTGCACTTTGTCAGATTCTTTGCGTTGGGTTACTAGTTTTGATTGTCCAGGTTTTCTGCGGTCTAGTTCGATTTGTATTGCATCGAAATCGACCAAAAATCCAGCGGGGAATCCTTCGATAACTCCGCCAATAGCAGGTCCGTGAGATTCCCCGAAGGTTGTTAATGTAAAGAGTGTTCCGTAACTAGAACCAGCCATTAATTACAAATTGTTTGTTCTGTTATGCTTAGAATTTTTCTAACTTCTTCTAAAGTTGGTGCTTCTGCATACGTACGTAAAACTGGTTCTGTTCCCGATGCACGAATCATCATCCATTTTTCATTATCGAAGAAATACTTCCAACCATCGGTTGTTTTTACTTCGCGTACTTCGTAATCACCAAAAGTTTTGAAAGCATCGCCTTTACAGTTAGCAATAATTTTTTGTTTTAACTCTTCTGTAATATGTAAATCGTTTCTCTCAAACTTGAATTCACCAACCAATGCGTATACTTCTTCAATTAATGCTTCTAATGATTTACCAGATTTTGCCATGTATTCCCAGATGATTAATCCCATCCAAATGCCATCGCGTTCTGGAATATGTCCTTTTACAGCAATTCCTCCAGATTCTTCACCGCCGATTAATACATCCTCCGCAACCATTTTTGAAGCGATTTCTTTGAATCCAACCTTGGTTGTTTCTTGCGGTAAATTATATAAAGTTGCTAATTTTTCAACACGAGGAGTAACACTGAATGCAGTAACTACTTTACCAGACATTCCTTTGTGTTTCACTAAATAATGAATCAACAATAGAATGATGTGATGCGAATCAACAAATTCACCATTAGAATCATATAATCCAATTCTATCAGCATCACCATCTGTAGCTAATCCACAAGAGATTCCTGGATTGTTTTTGATGAATGCTTCTAATTCTTTTAAGTTTTTTGCAATTGGTTCTGGTGCTTGTCCGTAAAAAGAAGGATTTGCTTCGCAATGTAATAATTCAGTATTTGGTAATATACGACGCATTACATTTTGTCCTGCACCATACATTGCATCATATACAAATTTAAGTCCTGAATTACGAATAGCATCTAAGTCGAAATTAGCCTCCACATGTTTCACATACATTGTTTCTAAATCAACAATTTCTACTTTTCCAGCTGAAATTGCATCTTCTATAGAAATAGCTTTATAATCGTTCGAAATAGAATCTTGAATCATGTCTTCTACTTCTTGAACGTGTTCTGGTGCAAGTGGTCCGCCAAAATCTGCTTTTAACTTGTAACCATTATAATCAGGTGGGTTGTGACTAGCAGTAATGATAACACCCAATGCACAATTTAATTTGTTTGCACCTAATGAAATCATTGGTGTAGATACAAATCCTTTTGACATTTTAACTTTAACTCCTTCGTGTAAGAACACTTTAACACATGTATCTACGAATAAAGCTCCAGCAAAACGACAGTCATGACCAACGATAATTGTTGGGTTATCACTATTCTTTTTTACCCAAACAGCAGTTGCTTGCGCAACACGTGCTACATTATCTACAGTAAATTCATCCGCGATAATTGCTCTCCATCCGTCAGTTCCAAATTTTATCTTTGTCATAATCTTATTTTTTAAATTCTGTAATTGTTTTTTCAATAATTGCAACACACTCCAATAATTCTTCTTTCGTGATAACCAATGGTGGTGCAAAACGAATGATATTTCCATGTGTTGGTTTCGCTAATAAACCATTGTCTTTTAATGCTACACAAAGATTCCAAGCAGTTAAACTATCTTCCGTATCATTTACAATAATAGCATTTAACAATCCTTTTCCTCTAACTTTTAACACTAAATCCGTATTCTCAATAATTCGATTCATTTCAGCGCGGAAAAGGTCGCCAAGCACACGTGCATTTAAAGCTAATTGTTCATCATCAACGACACTTAATGCTGCCATTGCAACTTTTGCAGCAATTGGATTTCCTCCAAATGTAGAACCATGTTGACCTGGTTTGATAACCATCATAATTTCATCGTTCGCAAGTACAGCAGAAACTGGATAAACACCACCGGATAATGCTTTTCCTAAAATTAAGATATCAGGTTGTACGTATGTAGCTTGTTTTTCACATTTTTTCTCACAGGTACAATTTCCACATACCGCTAACAAACTTCCAGTTCGTGCAATACCTGTTTGTACTTCGTCCGCTATAAATAATGCGTTGTATTTCGTGCAAATAGCACGACATTTACTTAAGTAATCGTTGTCAGGTACATCTACCCCAGCTTCCCCTTGAATTGGTTCAACTAAAAAACCAATCACGTTATCTTGTTTCAATGCTTCTTCTAAAGCTTTTGTATCATTATATGGTATGCGAATAAATCCAGGTGTAAAAGGTCCAAAATTCTTTTGAGCATCCGGATCATTAGAAAAAGATACTATTGTAGTTGTACGTCCATGGAAGTTGTTTTCACAAACGACAATTTTCGCTTGATTTTCCGCAATACCACGTTTTTCATACGCCCATTTACGACACAATTTAATTGCAGTTTCAACCGCTTCAGCACCAGTATTCATTGGTAGAACTTTGTCAAAACCAAAGTAATCAGTAACATATTGTTCGTATTCTCCTAGTACATCGTTGTAAAATGCACGCGAAGTTAATGTCAATGTCTTTGCTTGTTCAATCATTGCATTGATGATGGTTGGGTGGCAATGACCTTGATTTACAGCGGAGTATGCAGATAAGAAGTCGAAATATTTTTTACCGTCAACATCCCAAACGTGAACACCTTCACCGCGAGATAGCACAACAGGTAATGGATGATAATTATGTGCACCATATTTATCTTCTAATTGGATTAATTCCATAGCTGCCTTGCTTTCCATTGTAATCATAGTATAAAAGTTTAAAGTGAATAAGAAAATTGCTTTCTTAACGCCTGCAAAGATAAGTTAATTACTTCGATCTTCAAAAAAAGATTTTTACGTAAATACTTTGTATTTTTACTTTATGATACTGAACTTTTTAAATAAATCTATTCGTAATTATTTTTACATACCTGCATTACATAAAGAAGATATTTATGAAGAGTCTAAATATATACTAACGTCTAAATTATCTAGCTACATAACATTAGCAGTGTTTTTTCTCTGTATTATTAATTTAATTAATTATTCCCCACCTAAATTTATCGTGACAGGTGTAGCTACGATAGCTTGTTTTATTTCCTATTCTAACATTAGAAAAACAGGACAATATTATTATTCTTCTATCCTAAGTAATGTCATTTGTTCATTAATGTTGGTTATCTCTTTGTATATAAGTCCTGAAAATCCACATATTGTGGAGGGGTTGTGGATGATTAATAGTTCCTTGTTTGCTTTTTTGACATTAGGAAAAAAATACGGAATTATTTTCACTTTATTTCATGCGCTAAATTTGGAAGTTTATTACATTCTAAATATTGAAAATCAGGTAGATTATATATTTTATCACCCTTTAAAAACGGAAGAAATTATAGAGGTGTGTATTAGTATGATTATCGCATTTTTAACGTTTATACAGATTAACTGGGTAGCATTTTCTACGAATTTATTAGCTGCTCGTAAAATTGAATTTTCTTCTGATATTTTGAAAGAACAATTTCAAACAATTTCAAAGCAGAATGAAGAGAAAACGGTAATGTTAAAAGAAATTCATCACCGTGTTAAAAATAATTTACAATTGATTATTAGTTTGTTACGTCTACAATCTAGGGAGTTATCGAATCCAGATACCATTGTGCAATTTGAGGATGCTATAAATCGCATTCTTACTATTTCGTTGGTACATGAAAAAATGTATCAAGCAGAAGATTTATCGCGCTTGAATTTACAAGAGTATTTCAGTAGTTTGGGACGTGATATTATTCATAGTCACATTGAAAATGATCAAATTCAGCTACTTTTAGATTTTAATATTGAAAAAACAAAATTAAAGCCTATTGTTCCAATTGCTATGATATTTAATGAGTTATTATCTAATTCGTTGAAGCATGTGAAGCGCGTTAATGAGGAATTAGTGATCCATTTTTCTATGAAAAATGCAGTGGATGATACATTAGTTTTTATATATTCCGATAATGGTACATGGGTTGAAACGACGAATAAAAATTCTTTTGGCTTGGAATTAATTGAAGCGTTAATAAAACAAATTGAAGGGACAATGGAAATTATTAGGGAGCCAAGTACTTCCTTTGTTTTTAGAATAAAAAATCCGAGTACAAAAGTCTATGTCGGACAATAGAATGTGTTATAAAACTAGCGCTTTTTCATCAAAATACATTACTTTTGAAATATAAATTTTAGTCTATGACAACTACTGAATTATTTCAAGAAAGTGAAACTATTACGAAATCAAACCTTGATTTTGTTAAAAAACAATTAAGTAAACTTTCTGATATTCAGTTGACATGGAAACCTTCCGAATCTATTTGGTCCATCAATGAGATTTTTGCTCATTTGAACGAATATGCAGCTTTTTATCATCCTGCTTTCACTAAAAAAATAGCGTCTACACGTTTTCGTGAGTCAAGAATTAATTTTATTTCTTCTCCTTTAGGAAAATCTGCATGGAAATCGATGCAGTTGGGACAATTGAAAAATGTAAAGCGCAAATTTAATGCTGCTAGAGCGTATAATCCTATTTTTCAAAAAGAGTTAGTAAAAGGAGATGATATTTCAATTTTTGAAGCATTTCAAAATGAATTATTACAAATTTTAGAAACTGCAAAAAGTGTAAATATTCAACGCGCTAAAGTATCCACCTCTATTTCTAAATTTGTTCGATTACGATTAGGAGATGCTTTCTTATTTATTATTTATCATAATCAACGCCATATGCAACAAGCAATGAATTTGATGAATCATCGCGCTTTCCCTAAAAATTAATGAATCCGATATTTGCATACTGTCGCGTGTCTATTTCACCGGTAAGAGGGGAAATGAAAGACAGTGCTGAACAAGTGACTCAATTATTGTTTGGTGAAATAATTTGTGTGCAAGAAAAAAATAACAATTGGCTTAAAATTCAAACCTTATTAGATGGGTATGAAGGTTGGATGGATGAAAAACAAATTTCCTATCTGACTGAATCCGAAATGGAGAGTTGGAGTAAAGACCAGAAAATTTGCACGAAATCTATTAAAATAAATACGCCTGTCGGAAAAATGGTGTTACCAGTTGGTGCTTTTGTTTCAGTAAACAATCCATATAAGTTTAAAATTGGTAAAGGAGTGTTTCAAACAAATTACAAATTCACTAAAACCAAATTACTTACATTAGCAAAATCATATTTGAACACTCCTTATTTATGGGGAGGAAAATCTAATTTTGGTATAGATTGTTCTGGATTTACGCAAATAGTTTTTCGTTCACAAGAAATTGAATTACCAAGAGATGCTTCCAAGCAAGTTTTTTTGGGAAAAGAAATTACACGTTCAAATTCTAAAGCAGGTGACGTTGCTTTTTTTACAAATGATGCTGGTCGTGTAATTCATGTTGGAATACTTCTTTCAAAAGATAAAATTATCCATGCAAGTGGATGTGTTAAGATAGATAAATTGGATAATCAAGGAATTTGGAGTGAAGAATTAAGTGCTTATTCGCATGCACTTTTCAAAATTAAAAGATTTAAATAGGATTTTACGTCCATGAATCCTGCTTTTTTAAATCAGCTAATTTTTCAATTGTACAAATCCAACTTGAGTTTTTTAAATTGATACATTTACATATTGATTAATTGTTACATTAACATTATCTTTGCATTCTAAAATTACAACGCTATGTTTGAAAATTTATCGGATAAGTTTGAGAGAGCCTTTAAAGTATTAAAAGGACAAGGACAAATTACTGAAATTAACGTTGCTGAAACATTAAAAGAAGTTCGGAGAGCCTTATTAGACGCCGATGTTAATTTTAAAACAGCGAAAGATTTTACGGTTAAAGTAAAAGAAAAAGCATTAGGAAGAAACGTATTAACCGCAATTTCTCCAGGACAATTAATGACTAAAATTTGTCATGAGGAATTGATTGAGTTAATGGGTGGAAACGAAGAGGAGATTAATTTTCAAGGAAATCCTGGTGTTATCTTAATGTCTGGTTTACAAGGTTCTGGTAAAACTACCTTTTCTGGAAAATTAGCAAATTACTTAAAAACAAAAAAAGGGAAGAAACCTTTATTAGTTGCCTGTGACGTTTACCGTCCTGCTGCGATTGATCAATTACATGTGTTAGGAGAACAACTTGGGATAGAAGTTTTTTCTAATAAAGAAGAAAAAAATCCTGTTACGATTGCTAAAAACGCAATTATTCATGCGCGTAGTAATGGATTCAATGTAGTAATTGTCGATACTGCAGGTCGTTTGGCAGTGGATGAAAAAATGATGGATGAAATCGAACAAGTTAAATTGGCGATTAATCCAACGGAAATACTTTTTGTAGTGGATTCCATGACAGGTCAAGATGCTGTTAATACGGCAAAAGCCTTCAATGATAAAATCAATTTCGACGGGGTTGTATTAACGAAATTAGACGGAGATACACGTGGTGGAGCAGCTATTTCTATTAAAGCGGTTGTAAATAAACCAATTAAATTCGTAGGTACTGGAGAAAAAATGGATGCAATTGATGTATTCTATCCAGCGCGTATGGCAGATCGTATTCTTGGAATGGGGGATGTTGTCTCTTTAGTGGAGAAAGCACAAGAAAATTTCAGTGAAGAAGAAGCGCGTAAATTACAACGCAAAATTGAAAAGAACCAATTTGATTTGAATGACTTCCTTGGTCAATTACAACAAATCAAAAAAATGGGGAATGTAAAAGATTTGATGGCAATGGTTCCTGGTATGGGAAAAGCGATGAAGGATGTGGATATTAAAGAGGATGCATTTAAACACATCGAAGCGATTATTCTTTCTATGACACCGCAAGAACGTACAAATCCTGCGATTCTCAATGGTCAACGTAAAAATCGTATCGCGAAAGGTTCTGGTCTTAATGTGGTTGAAGTCAACAAATTATTAAAACAATTTGAAGATACGCGCAAGATGATGAAAATGATGAGCAACCCAAAAAATATGATGGGGATGATGAGTAAATTGAAAGGTATGGGAATGAAAGGTTTACCTGGAATGTAATCCTAGATGGCACTAAAACTTAATAATCCAATTTTTGCAAATTTTCTAACAAAAGTAAGTGCAACCGTAAAAAATCGATATTCAGATTCTGTTGTCAAATCACTCGTTTTAAGTTCTTCTAAAATTATTGCAGAAGTTAAAGGTACATCCCGTTATGATATTGTAATTTCTTTTGATGATAAATTCATTAAAACAGCTGCGTGTACATGTCCTTATGATTATGGAAATGTTTGTAAACATATTGTAAATGTACTAGTTCATGCGGATACAGAATGGGTAAAACAAAAGCAGATAAATGTAATTCAGGAAATTCCATTTGAAGATTTAGAAAAAGTTCATCCTTACGACTATACGATTAAAGATGTTAACTTTTCAAAATACGATACGGTATATTTATATAATAATTCCAATGGAATTTTTCAATTTCAAAGTCCTTATAGCATTCGATTAAATCATGAAGTCTGTACTCCAAATCATTTAGAATTAGGATTTGATTTACAAACACGAAATTCACCAGTAATAGTAGATTTCAACGAAGAAAAAAACGAATTAAGACTCCGTTGTCGTTGTGATAAACCAAAATCTAAAATGTGTGAGCATCAAGCTCAAACACTTTATCTAATTGTTGAAAATGAAAAATACCGGGTAAATTTCGATAAAAACAGAAGGAAAAATGCCTTACTTCAAAAAGCCATTGAATATGGTTTGGAAGGGGAGGGAGATTTAGATCAATTTTTTGAATTAGTACCTCATTTTTATGGTTTTGATGTTAAACTGAAAAAGAAAGGAATTCTTGCAGTCAACAAAAAAACAGTAGATAAACTCAAAGACATTTTAATTCCTAGATCTAATAAGAAATTAAATTTCAATGAAATAGAAGAAAATGAAAAAGAGTTTGTAGTATTTAGTTATAATGCTAGAAATGAAAATTTGACGATTCAACTCTATGGAGCGAAACTAACGAAAGATGGTAAAATCAAAAATCCACTTATAGAAATTGACACCGAAAAAGAAATTTTAGGTGCAGATGATGTAAAGAAAATGAAATTTTATACGGCAATTAAACAAATGTCAAGCTATAGAATTTCTAGAAATATGGTGTCGAAATCTGAATTAATCGCTATCAAAGAAATTAATGAAAACCCTTTTAAACTTGACTTCTTTAGACATAATGTCAAGAAATCAGATAATATTACCTCGACTTCTATCGAACCAATGCAAATTGACTTTACTCCAATTGATTTTTCAATTAAAGTAGAACAAAAGGATGCATTTTACGAAATAAAACCACAAGTTTATATTCGAGGAAGAAAAATACCGATGGCTCAATTAGGAGTGAAAATGGATTATTTTTTGTTGGAAAATGGAATTTATTATTTAATAGATTCTCCTCAATTAATAAATTTTTTAGCCTATTTCCATAAACAGGGAGGGAAATTGATAATACATGCTTCTCAATATGAATTGTTTAATAATGAAATATTAGAACAAATTGCTAATAACATTCGCGTTGAATACTCGTATGTAAAAAAAGCACCTCCAGCATTACAAAAGGAATTCATTGTCGATAATTCACTGGAGAAAATAATTTATATCTCGGAAGAAGAGTCTTATATTTTGCTAACTCCTGCTTTTCGTTACGGACAACACGAAATTCCTATTCTTTCCAAAAAACAGGTATTCCTGAAAGATGGCAATGGGGATGAATACCAATTAGCGCGTGAACTAGAGGAGGAGTATCGCATGATTTCTATTTTGCAACGGCAACATTATTCCTTTGCAGAACAAGAAGGACAAGAATTTTTCTACATTTCCAAACGTAAGTTTTTGGAGGAAGGTTGGTTTTTGGAAGTGTTTGAAGATTGGCGTGATTTAGGGTATACGATTCTTGGTTTTAATGAGATCAAAGAAAATAATTATAACCAACATAAAGCGAAAGTTGGTGTTACTGTTACAAGTGGAATCGATTGGTTTGATACTATAATTGAATTGTCTTATGGGAATCAGTTGGTTTCGCTGAAACAATTACAAAAAGCAGTAAAAAACAAAACGAAGTTTATCACATTAAGTGATGGAACTATCGGAATTTTACCACAAGAATGGATCGAAAAATTCACCAAATATCTTCGTGCTGGAGAGGTGGTTAAAGACCATATTCGGACTTCTAAAATTAATTTCTCCTACTTGGATGAAGTGTATGATAAAGAAGTATTATCCATAGAAACAAAAGCGGAAATTCAAGTATTGAAAGAGAAGGTAAGTGCTTTTAAATCAATTAAAGAGGTTGAAATACCTAAAGAGTTAAAAGCGGAACTACGTTCCTACCAAAAAGACGGCTTAAACTGGTTGAACTTCTTGGATGAATTCAATTTCGGTGGGTGTTTGGCGGACGATATGGGCTTAGGTAAAACCATTCAAATAATTGCTTTTATCTTAACCCAACGCAAACACAAAAACAAGAATACCAATTTAGTAGTCGTACCAACTTCCTTAATTTTCAACTGGCAGCAAGAAATTCAAAAATTTGCTCCTAGTTTAAAAGTACATACCATTTATGGTGCCGACCGCGACAAAAATATAAAAGAACTTTCCAAGTACGAAGTAGTAATTACCTCTTATGGAACTCTATTATCCGATGTCTATCATCTAAAAGAATTTATGTTTAACTACATATTCTTGGATGAATCACAAGCAATAAAAAATCCAGATTCGCAACGCTATAAATCGGTACGTTTATTAAAATCGCGTAACAAAATTGTGATGACTGGAACACCGATTGAAAATAATACGTTTGACTTATATGCGCAATTATCCTTTGCTTGTCCTGGATTACTAGGAACACAAACGCATTTTAGGGAAGAGTTTTCCACACCAATTGATAAATACAAGGACATAGAGCGTGCGCAAGAATTACAACGTAAAATCAATCCTTTCGTACTTCGAAGAACAAAAGCACAAGTAGCGACTGAACTTCCAGATAAAACGGAGATGGTTTTGTATTGTGAGATGGGGAAAGAGCAGCGGGATGTGTATGAGAGCTACAAAAAAGAAATGCGCGATTATTTGCAAGCTTCGACAGCGAAAAAGAAATTCATGGATTCGATGTATGTCTTAGCTGCATTAACAAAATTACGCCAAATTTGTAATTCTCCAGCACTTTTAAATGAAGAAGAGTATTACGGCAACGATTCTGCAAAGATCCGTGTGTTGATGGAAGAAATCAAAGAAAAACACCGCTACCATAAGATTTTAGTATTCAGTCAGTTTGTTGGTATGCTAGACTTGATTAAAACGGAGTTAGAACAAGAAGAGATTCCATTTGCTTACCTTACAGGTCAATCCAAAAAGCGCGAAGAAATCGTAGATGAGTTTCAAGATAACGATGATATCCGAGTGTTTTTAATCAGTTTGAAAGCGGGAGGGACTGGCTTAAACTTGACGGAAGCGGATTACGTATACCTAGTAGATCCATGGTGGAATCCAGCCGTGGAAAATCAAGCCATTGATCGTTGTTACCGAATTGGACAAGATGAACATGTAGTCGCAGTTCGACTAATCACGCCAGGAACTATTGAAGAAAAGATTGTCAACCTACAAGCGACCAAAAAAGAAA
>Ga0114969_10003088_pt1 | contig 13485 bp, 16 predicted proteins | sample M_130807_MF_Meta_FD_87316 | JGI IMG/M metagenome (GOLD analysis project Ga0114969, IMG submission 87316) | Freshwater microbial communities from Lake Montjoie, Canada to study carbon cycling - M_130807_MF_MetaG | ecosystem: Environmental > Aquatic > Freshwater > Lake | place: Lake Montjoie...
ATCGATTCTTGGAATACAGAGCGATTGGCTGTATTCAGTACCCAAGATCAAGTCTTTACTTGGACGGCTGGGTTTATTAACCGTACCCTCGGCCCTACGGGTGACTTTGTTGGCAATCGTCCTGTTTTGTTGGATGACGCTACTTACTACCGAGATGCAAGCACCAATGTGTCTTTTGGTATAAAAATGATTAACCAACAGCAGTACGATGGTATTGCTGTTAAGACGGTAACGTCTACATATCCGCAAGTGTTGTTTATCAACATGGCATACCCCAATGTTGATATGTATATCTATCCCAAGCCTACACGGGACTTGGAATGGCACTTTATTAGCGTGGAAGAACTAGATCAGCCTGCTACTTTGCAAACTGACATCTTGTTCCCACCAGGCTATCTTCGCGCCTTCACTTACAACTTGGCGATGGAAATTGCACCAGAGTTTGGTATTGAACCAAGCCCACAAGTGCAACGCATTGCAATGACATCCAAGCGCAATCTGAAGCGCATCAACAACCCAGATGATGTGATGTCTATGCCATACGCAATTGTGGCTACACGTCAACGCTTTAATATTTTTGCAGGAAATTATTAAATGGTGCAAGCATGAAAAGTCCAATTCTGGGCAGTTCGTATGTAGCCCGTAGCGTCAACGCTGCGGACAATCGCATGGTGAACTTGTTTCCTGAGATTGTCCCAGAGGGTGGCAAGGAGGCGGCGTTTCTGTCCCGTTGCCCTGGCCTCAAACGCTTGGTCGCTGTCGGCACTGGTCCAATCCGAGGACTTCGTAGACTTGGCGAATACATGTATGCCGTGTCTGGCGATTCCTTTTATCGGGTCAATGTCATTGGCACAACCACACGCTACAAAATTACATTAATTGGCACCGTGTCAGGGACAGGGCCTGTCTCCATGTCGGACAACGGCATACAAATCTTTATTGCTTGCAATCCTGATGGCTATATCTACAACGCAAACACCGAGGTTCTTGCCCAGATTACAGACGTAGATTTCCCTGGCGCGGTGACGGTTGGGTACTTAGACGGGTATTTTGTATTCAATGAACCAGACAGTTCACGGGTTTGGGTAACTTCTTTGCTAGACGGTCTATCGGTTGATCCTTTGGACTTTGCTAGTGCAGAGGGTGACCCAGACCTTTTGGTGTCTTTGATTGTTGACCACCGTGAAGCATGGCTATTTGGTAGCAACTCAATTGAGGTCTGGTATGACGCTGGTCTGCCTGACTTCCCTTTGCAACGCATACAAGGTGCTTTTAACGAGATCGGATGCGCTGCCCCCTACTCGGTAGCCAAACTAGATAACGGCATCTTCTGGCTAGGCGCTGATGCCCGTGGGCGCGGTATTGTTTACCGTTCCAACGGATATTCTGGTTTACGCATATCAACACACGCTATTGAGTGGCAAATCCAACAATACCCAACCGTTGCGGATGCGGTAGCGTACACATACCAACAAGACGGACATTCTTTCTATGTCTTGATCTTTCCAACTGCCGAGACTACTTGGGTCTACGATGTAGCTACCCAAGCATGGCATGAACGCGCAGGGTGGGAAAACAACCAATTTGCTAGACATAGGTCAAATTGTCAGGTTGTCTATAACGATGAAATCATTGTTGGTGACTTTGAAAACGGCAATATCTATGCTTTTGACTTAGAAGAGTATGCCGACAATGGCGATATTCAGAAGTGGTTACGCTCTTGGAGAGCATTGGCTACTGGGACAAATGACCTCAAACGCTCTTCCCAACATACCTTACAAATTGACTGTGAGACAGGTGTCGGCATTAATACTGGGCAAGGTGATGACCCACAGATGATGATGCGCTACTCAGATGACGGAGGACACACTTGGTCAAACGAGCGTTGGTCTTCAGTCGGTAAGGTGGGCGAATACTATCGAAGAACTTTCTATCGTAGGCTTGGCATGACCTTGAAGTTGCGGGATCGCGTCTATGAAATTTCTGGGACTGATCCTGTTAAGGTTGCAATTATGGGTGCCCAACTGTATGTGACACCTACCAATGCCTAGCCCACAACAAAACGTCACCAACATACCGTCCAACCGTGTTGAAATCATTGATTCAAGAACGGGGTTGGTTTCACGGGAATGGTATAGGTTCTTTTTAAACATATTTAATCTTGCTGGCTCTGGAGGCAATCAAACATCTTTAGATGATCTACAGATTGGTCCACCCCCACAACCAGCTACGGCAAGCAGTGGCACAGGCACAGTTACCTCTGTAGATGTCTCTGGCGGTACAACGGGGCTTACTACTAGCGGTGGGCCTGTCACCACAAGTGGCACGATTACATTAGCAGGCACCTTGGCTGTAGCCAATGGTGGAACTGGGCTAACTACCACCCCCGCAAATGGCGCACTAGATATTGGTAACGGCACAGGGTTTACTCGCACCACTCTAACTGCTGGTTCTGGCATTTCGGTTACAAACTCTGCTGGTGGCATTACTATTGACAACACTAGCCCGTCAAGTGGCGGTACGGTTACATCGGTTGCGGCGCTTACATTAGGAACAACTGGAACTGATTTAAGTTCTACTGTTGCTAATAGCACTACAACTCCCGTAATTACGCTAAATGTGCCTACGGCTTCTGCTACCAATCGGGGCGCTTTAAGCTCGGCTGATTGGACAACCTTTAACAATAAAGGTTCTGGAACTGTTACGGCAGTATCTGTTGCTTCGGCTAATGGTTTTGCTGGCACATCAAGTGGTGGCGCAACGCCTGCGCTAACCCTGTCTACAACCATTACTGGCGTACTCAAAGGTAACGCAACTGCCATCTCCGCGGCCACATCTGGAACGGACTATTCTGCAGGCACCTCTGCGTTGACTACAGGCATTCTGAAATCCACCACCACTACTGGTGCGTTGTCTATTGCGGTAGCGGCTGACTTTCCTACGCTTAACCAAAACACGACAGGTTCTGCGGCCACGCTAACAACGCCTAGAGCAATCTACGGCAACAACTTTGATGGTTCAGCAGCCCTGACCCAGATCATTGCGTCTACTTATGGCGGTACGGGTAACGGGTTTACCAAGTTTTCGGGCGCTACGACAGCAGAAAAGACTTACTCGCTACCTGATGCAACCACAACTATCCTTACTACCAATGCTGCCGTAACCATAGCCCAAGGCGGTACGGGTCAGACTACCCAAGCATCTGCCTTCAATGCTTTGTCTCCCATTACCTTAACTGGTGACTTAATACTAGGTAACGGTGCAAACAGCGCTACACGCCTAGCAATTGGCTTAAATGGCTATGTGCTAACTTCAAACGGCACAACTGCAAGTTGGGCGGCTGGGGGCGGTAGCGGTGCAACGATTACCAATGACACCACCACAGCTACCAATGTCTATCCAGTATTTGCCAACGCAACTTCTGGCAGTCTTACAACGGCTTTTACTAGTAATGCCAATTACTTATATAAGCCAAGCACAGGCGAACTGACTGCAATTGCTATGATTTCTAGCAACGGTATTCAAATAAATGCAAACACTGTGGCTACAAGTTATACTATCGCTACGGGAAACAATGGTTTGTCGGCAGGTCCAGTTAGCGTCAATAGCGGTATTACTGTGACAGTGTCCTCTGGTTCAACTTGGAGCGTTGTATGACCGTCACCGCAAGAAATCTTGTTCCCCCAAAATTGGTTGAAAACAGCCAAACAACGCAATACACCGTACCTACCAATATTACGGCTGTAATCATTGACAAGTTCACCGCCACCAATACTAGCGCATCTACCGCTACTATCAGCGTCAACTTGGTTTCTGCTTTAGATACGCCAAGCAACCCGAACCTAATCAACAAGAACAAAAGCCTTTCAGCGTCTGAGACCTACACCTTCCCAGAATTGGTGGGTCAGATTTTGACTACCGCAGACTACATCTCAACTATTGCAAGCGCATCTAGCGCCATCAATATGCGAGTTAGCGGTCGGGAGGTGTCTTAATGAGCTTTGAGTTAACCTCTGAAATGTTTATGGTGGACAAGGTTCGGGTATTAGAAAAAGAATTGCTTAAACTGCCACAAGCTGACATAGTGACCGAGCATGTGTTCATGGATGGGAGCTATGAGCGAAAGATCACAATCCCACCTTGGACGGTATTGACGGGCGCAGAACATAAGTCTGACTATCATGTTCGCCTAGAAAAAGGCACAATTGCAGTAAACACAGATGATGGTGTTAAGGTTCTAACCGCACCGTGTGAATTCCCTGCAAAGGCTGGAATGCAACGCGCAGGGCGTGTTTTTGAAGATGAAGTAGTTTGGGTGGATATATACGACAATCCAGACAATTGCATTGATATGGCGGTCTTGGAAGACAGACTATATGTGGTGCCAGAATGTGGGCTTGCTGATAGCAGAACAGAAGAACAAAAAGCTCAAATTGCTTATCGTGCGTTTCTGTATAGGCTTAATTTGGAAGACAACGAAGTTGAGGAAGTGGTTAACGCCTCTTTAGGAAATCAAAACACTTTGGATAACATTTGTGTTTCTGTAGCGCGTAAAATGCAAACCAAATGTTACTTAACATGTTAAGGGGAATATTATGGCAGGATGGGTAGCAGGTGCTGTTGCGGTAAGTGGCTATTTAGGGTCACAAGCCGCAAAAAAAGGCGGTGAAGAGCAAGCTGGCGCAACAAGATACGCCGCTGATTTAGCAAATCAACAATACAACCAAACACGCGCAGACCAGATGCCTTTTTTGGAGGCTGGCAAAGGCGCGCTTAACCAATTAATACCGTTAGCATCAAACTACAAGCCATTTGACTACAACGCTATGACCGCAGACCCAGGCTATGGGTTCAGATTGTCTGAAGGTCAAAAGGCATTGGACAGATCAGCAGCGGCGCGTGGCGGTTTAATATCTGGTAGCGCTCTCAAGGCAGCTACGCGGTTTGGTCAAGCGGCTGGGTCTGAGGAATATACAAACGCTTTTAATCGTTATCAAGCGGAACGTAACGCAGAGTTAAACCCATTGCAATCATTAGCAGGCATGGGTCAAACCACCGCAACCAATCTAGGCACAATGGGCGCGTCAAACGCTGCCAATATGGGAAATTTGGCTACTAGTGGGGCTGCGGCAAATGCGGCTGGTCGTGTTGGTGCAACAAACGCAATTACTGGTGGTTTAGGTACATATCTAAATTACAGTCAAGGAAATGCCTTGGTTGATGCTTTAAGACGCAATCAACCACAATATATTCCTGGTTCAAATGCTTTTGTTGGCCCAATGCAACAAAGCACTGCACGAAATTATGGTGGCTACACCAATATGGAATTTTAAGGACTAATCATGGCTATTGATCCATCCATATCCCTTAATGTTAAGCCATTACAAGTTGCTGATCCTTTGGCGCAATATGCCCAAGTTGCACAACTTCAAGGTTTTCAAAATCAAAGCCAAGTTGCTCAAATGCAAATGGCAAAGATGCAACAAAACGAAAGATATTTGGCAAACATGAGGGAAGCCATTATTAACAATGGTGGTCCTACTGACATGGAAATGGCTGCCAAGTTTATGGCAACGCATCCTAGCGATCCCAACGCACAAGCGGCTGGATTGCAAATGCTTCAAGCCCAACAAGAACTAAAAGCATTTAACAGTAAATACGGTTCAACTGCTCGTGCTACAGGTGGCTTTGGTGGTGGCGCTCCAAGTGGCGCATTAGGTTCTGGCACATACGGTATTACCCCACCGCCTATGCAAGCGCCAGCACAAGCACCAATGCAAGCGCCCATAAATGCATTAGCGCCACAGACTGCGCCCACTGCCAATGCCTTGCTAGACACCAATGCGTTACGCCAAGAATTGTTTGACTTGTCGCAATTTCCTAATGTTCCACAGGCTAAGTTACGCGCAAGCATTATTCAAGAGCAACTTAAAGAAGCATCTAAGTTACACGTTGTGCCTAATGTCGGCTTGGTTAGCGGTGCTGGTCAGACCATTGTGGCTTCTGGCATGGCTCCAACTGACATCAAGCGTTTAACTACAGAGCGTGACGCATTGCCTGTTGGCGATCCAAGACGCAAGGTATATGACCAAGCAATTGCCGACATTGGTGGATCAACCCGTGTGGCACAACAACGCCTAGCGTTTGATCAATCTAAGTTTGCTTGGGAAAAATCTAACCCTGGCTATGAACTTAAACAAGCAGAAGATGGCACATTTTATGGAGTCAATAAGCGCACACTGCAAGCAGTACCAGTTACTGTTGGTGGCGCTGTGTCTCCAACTGGCGCTCCTGCCGTTGGTGGTGGCATACCAACTGGGCGTACAGCTCCTGCTGATCAAGTCTCTGCTTTACCAGTTGAAGGCGCTTCCGTTGCTGGTACACCTTTCAAGGGTAAGCATGAAGGGCTTAAACAAATTCCTGCAAACATTAACTTGGCAATTATTAAAAATAACCAAGGTGTTCAACAATTGTCAGACACAATTAAATTACTAGAACAAAACCCAAATGCGGTTGGTTTTAAAGGATTTGTGCCTGGTGCAATATTAAATCGTGCTGATCCAGAAGGCGTTGATGCACGAGCAGGCGTTGCAGATATTGGTTCATTAGTAATCCATGAAAGAAGTGGTTCTGCGGTTACTGCTTCTGAGTCTCCAAGATTAGTACCTTTTATTCCTTTAATTACTGATGACAATGCTACAGCTCTCAAGAAATTGAAACGTATGAAAGCAATTGTTGAAGGAGAGCAAAAGGGTCTTACTGAGACTTATAGCAAGGAGCAAGGATATGTTCCTAATCCTGTAGTTAGCAAGATTAGCGCTCCAGAACAAAATGCTGGAGCAACGCCACCTATGTATGCAACCAATGGTAAAGAACGAATAATGTCTACTGATGGCGGTCAGACTTGGACTCCAGCTAAATAAAGGAAAAATTATGCCTTTACCATCTGGATTTAAATTAGAAGAACCAAGCGCATCAACAGGCGCGCCAAATCTTCCTGCTGGATTTAAACTTGAACCAGAGTCATTCAACACTTTTAAGATGTTAATGAATGCTCCATCTAGTTTGTATGAAAACACACTTGGTGGACTTGTGCAAATTGCTACAAGCCCTGTACAAACGGCAAAGGGTTTGGGCAAGGCGGTAGTAGGTGGAGTAGAAAACTTAATGCCAGGCTCAATGCAAGCATTGGGAATGGACCCAGCGCGTGTTAAGAGAGCGCAAGACGTAGCAAATGCGGTTGGTCAAGAATTTGTAAGACCTTATAGTTCTAGCGCAGAATTTTCCAGAACTATGCAAGAAGACCCGTTTAGGGTTGTTGGCGATGTGTCAATGTTGTTGGGTGGTGCTGGCGTTGGCGCTAAAGTGGCGGGTGCTAGCAAATTAAGCAATGCACTTGCCCAAGCATCTTCTTATACCAATCCAATGAATGCACTGATCAAACCAGTGGCATCCGTGGTTGGTGGTGTATCTACTTCGCCACAAATTCAATCTTTGATGAAAGAAGGCATAACACCAACTGCTGGTCAAATATTGGGTGGTGGCTACAAACGCGCTGAAGAAGCGTTGACTAGTGTTCCAGTATTGGGTGACTTTATTAAGAGCGCTCAAAACAGGACAATGCAAGACGTTAACCGTGTTGCCTTTAATAGAGCGCTTACGCCAATTGGTGAGAAGTTACCAGAAGGCGTTATGGGTCGTGAAGCAGTTCAATTTGTATCAGATAAATTAGATGATGCTTATGGAAAACTGTTGCCAAAGATGACTGTTTTGCAAGACGCGCCATTTCAACAAAACATTGCTAGTTTGAAAAACATGGTGGAATCTGGTGCAATTGATCCTCAAGCTATCAAATTCTTTAATACTTGGGTTGATAACAATGTAGTTAATAAGTTTCAAGGTCAAGGCGCAATTACTGGTCAAACTTTAAAACAAGTACAAAGCGATTTGCGCGAAACCATTAGTCGTTTAAGTGCGTCTACAGATGCAGACCAAAGATTGATTGGCGATGCATTGAAAGAAACACAAGACCAAGTTCGTCAATTGGTGACCAGAAGCAATCCTCAGTATGCAAAAGAATTAAAGTCTATAGATACTGGGTACGCCAACTTTAAGCGTGTTGAACGTGCTTCCGCTGCCCTTGGTGCAGAAGAAGGGGTGTTCTCCCCTGCTCAATTGCAAAATGCTGTAAAAGCAATGGACAAAAGCAAAGATAAGAGAGAATTTGCCAAGGGCGAGGCTTACATGCAAGACTTGTCTGAAAGCGCAAAGACAGCATTGGGCAACAAAGTACCTGATTCTGGAACGCCATATCGGGCTTTGGTTGGAGCGATTGCTGCCGCTGGTGGCGCTGGCGCTGCTGGGTTTCCATCGGTAGCTACTGCACTTGGTGCGTTGGCCGCGTCCCCCTTGTTGTACTCAAAGGCAGGGCAAAACGCACTTGCAACTTTGCTTACAAAAAGACCAGATATTGCAAATGAATTGGCAACGCAGTTAAGAGGAAATGAACAAGCAAAACTAGCCGCGTTGATGGCATCTCAGGCAGGGCAAACGCCATACAGAATTGAACTTAATAATATGGCATCCAATAGGCCATAGTATCATCACGCAAGGATTAAAAAAATGGCACAACTAACGCCCGTCCCTAAAATACAGTTCTTTGGAACTGATGGATTGCCCCTTGTGGGAGGTAAGCTGTATACCTACGCGGCGGGTACTACAACGCCATTAGCGACATACACCGACTACACAGGCGCTACTTCTAATACCAATCCTGTTATTTTGGACTCCAACGGTCAAGCCAATGTCTGGTTGTCTGACACAACTAGCTACAAATTTATATTAAAAACGTCTACTGAAACGCTGTTGTACACGACAGACTATATATCTGTCCCAGTCACAGCAAGTTCATTTGCATCACCCCCACCAATTGGCGATGTATCCCCTAACGAGGGTACTTTTACCAATCTGAATGTGGTGTATCAGTTAACGCTTGAAGATACTGGCGCTGCCATTCTGAACGTAGGTACAACTGCCGAACGCCCAGCAAGCCCAGAGGCTGGCATGGTGCGTTACAACTCCACAACCACAAGGTTTGAGGGTTACAACGGTGCTTGGGGTCCACTCGGTGGTGGTGCTACTGGTGGTGGTACTGACCAAGTGTTTATCCAAAACGGACAAACCATAAACACTAGCTACAGCATCCCGTCAGACCAAAATGCAGGCACCTTTGGTCCTATCACCATACTTGGTGGGGCTACCGTCACAGTTACCGCACCAACCGTTTGGTCAATCATCTAAGGAAATAATATGGGCGTTAAATTAGTCTCAGCAAGCGCAGGGTCTGTAGAGATCGTAGCGCCAACAACGGCATCCAATTACACGGCTACCTTGCCAGCAGGCACTGGTTCTATAGTGGTTAACGGTATCAATAGCTCAATTGTTAGCGGTACTGCTCAAGCATCTACTTCTGGAACGTATATTGACTTTACGTCTATACCTTCGTGGGTTAAGCGTATTACTGTGATGTGGGATTCTTTAAGTACAAACAGCACATCAAATCTTTTAATACAACTTGGAGATTCTGGTGGTGTTGAAACATCAGGATACACAGGCGCATGTGGAACAAGAGGTGGTGAAACTGCTTTTACATCAGGATTCATATTGAGTCAAAGTAATACCGCAACAAGTAGCATGAACGGGCTTGCAACTATTGCATTACTTGGAAGTAATCTTTATTGCATGAATGCAGTAAATGGTCTGGTGGTTTCTAGTACCGCACCTGCGTTTGCAGGTGGTAGTAAAACACTTTCTGGCACTCTTGACCGTATACGCATCACAACAGTAAACGGTACAGACACATTTGACGCTGGCTCAATCAACATTCTTTACGAGTAAAAACTATGACTGTAAAAATAGACGGCACTAACGGACTTTTACAGTCCTACGACTACCAAGTTTTAACAACTGGGTTTTCATACACTTTCGCTGCTGGCACTCAAGTCTTGGTTGCAGTCCCCGCGGCTACGCTTGCCACAGGAACAATCACTATGCCTTCTGCGCCTGCGGACGGTATGGTCATCACAATCCAATCCTCACAACAGATCACAGCGCTGACTCTTAACGGCAATACTGGGCAATCCATTGTCGGTACTGCTGTACAAATATCACCAAACGCACCATTGTCTTGGGTCTATCGTCTAACCAACACTACTTGGTATCCATTTGCTGGTGAAGCTGGTAGGGCATCTAGTGTGATAACTGGTACTTTGGTTGCGTCTACTTCTGGCACTAGTATTGATTTTACGAGCATCCCATCTTGGGTCAAACGCATTACCGTGATGTTAAATGCTGTAAGTACATCAGGAACATCACCATTTATGGTTCAAATTGGAAGTGGTAGTTTTACTTCATCTGGATATGTTGGAGGCATGAGTCGAGGAACAACAGCTTCTACAAACAGCAATGGTTTTCAAGTAGTAAACAATAATGGTGCAGCTCAACTTTATAGCGGAATAGCAATATTAGCAGCGGTAGGTGGAAATACTTGGACACAATTTGGAACTACTTGTTCTAATGGCTCAGATGCGGCTACCGTTAGTGGTGGTACTGTTCCATTGTCAGGAGTTTTGGATCGTGTTCGCATCACTACGGCTGGTGGCACAGACACATTTGATGCTGGTTCAGTAAACATTCTCTACGAATAAGGAAACATCATGCCTACAAGAATTGAAGTAAATTTAGCCACTGGCGAAACCACAGAGATTGAATTAGTTGGTGAGGAACTAGCTGCTTATCAAGCATCTTTAGCCCAACAAGCTCTAGTGGCACAGCAAGCGGCTGAAGCATTGGCCGCTGAACAAGCATTGGCCGCACAGCAAGTGGCAACATTATCTGAAGGAGTGCCAAATGGCAGTAACAATTAACGGTACAACGGGTGTTACGTTTGCAGACTCAAGTAACTTACCTTCGGCTACGTTTAGCCCTGTTTACCCAATCACAGCATCTGCTGCGTCTAGTGCGTTAACTGTAACTTTAAACCCATGTTCATTGGTTTTTCGCAGTTCTACACTTACTAGTGGCACAACGGCTACACGTACAGTATCGGCAGCGATTTCGGTTGTAGTTCCTTCTACTGCTACGCTTGGTACTGTTAGCGCACAACAATCTCGTATTATTGTGTTGGCTATTGATAATGCTGGAACAGTTGAATTAGCGGTGGTCAATGTCTCTGGCGGTTCGGTACTTGATGAAACAACATTAATTACAACAACCGCCATCGCCGCCGCCTCTAACTCTGCTACCGCGTATTACTCAACAACCGCTAGAACATCTGTCGCATACCGTGTGGTGGGCTACGTTGAGTCTACACAAGCAACCGCAGGCACTTGGGCAACCGCACCATCAACTATCCAAGGCTACGGTGGTCAGGCTTTAAATTCCATGAGTTCTTTGGGATATGGACAGACTTGGCAAGCGGTTACTCGTACAAGTGGAACAACTTACTACAACACAACTGGCAAGCCGATAACTTTCTACTTAAAGGGAATAGCCGATGCAAGTAGCACGATGGTCATAGGAGGGGTGACTTTGACTTTGATAAATATGTCCAACGCTGCTTATTTTTTTCCAGCAACATTTATTATTCCTTCAGGAATGAGTTATGTGTTGACTTTGCCAACAATTTCTAATGTCTACGAACTCCGCTAAGGAATTTAAATGCCAAACTACAAATCACCTGACAACTCTGTACATTTCCTTGATGACGATTCATTCGCCCACCTGTTACCCGCTGGTTCAGTATCAATCAGTGATACGGAGGCGGAGGCATTACGCCCTAAAACGGTATTAACCTACGCACAGAAACGCGCTGCGGAATATCCACCCTATACCGATTACCTTGATGGCATAGCAAAAGCAGATCAAGCGCAGATTGCTAAGTACATTGCCGACTGCCAAGCGGTCAAGGCTAAATATCCCAAGCCATGAGTGATAACACCGAAACCCAGCTTGCAGTCCACGTTGCTATATGTGAAGAGCGCTACAACAACATCGAGCGCACCTTGCGCGATGGTGAGAAGCGCATGACCAAGATAGAGTATTTGCTTTATGTGGTGATGGCGTGTGTGTTGTTGGGGCCTGGTGTCGCTGCCACATTGATCCACAAACTATTTGGTTTCTAGGATGTGTTCGATCCCCTAACAATTGGCGTGGCTTTTAAGGCCATGCAATTTGCTTATGATGGGATTATGTACTGTTGCGATGCCTTAAACCAAGGTAAGGTAGCGGTACAAAAGGTAAAAAAGGCAACCGATGACATCAAAACAATTACCACCGAAGCCAAGTCAATCTGGGGGTTCTTTACTGGGTTATTTAGTAAGCCAGAAGCCCAGCCTGTGGTCAAAAAGAAGGAAACCTACACCACTCACATCCCCAACGAGTCCGAAATTGTTCAACAGTTTATTGGACATCTAGGAGCATTTTTTCGCCACCATAAGGAGTTAACCGAATATGTGGAAATCAAATATGAAGAAGTATTTACAAGCGTTGATCCAGACCCTGAAACGATTCTGGAACTCTCTGTTTACAAAAACGAACTAGATCAATCCTATGTCAAGTTAAGTGGGATGATGCGTGGGGCAAGTGTGCCTTACCAACTTGGACCACTTTGGGAGAACTACAACAGCATCTACTCCAAGGTGCAAGCAGAACAACAGAAACGCAAGGAACAAATTAGAATCAGAAGGCAAAAAGAATCTTATCAACGCGAAAGGTTTAGACAAGAAAAGGTGGAGCTTGGCATGGGATTGTTCTTGGTGCTAATCATTGTTTCTTGGCTTTATGCTTTATGGATAAATTCATTTACCGAGGGATTCTGATTATGCTTTGTGTGATCTTGTCAATCATTCTGATCATCACGCCTGTGCTGATAATGATGTGGATTAAGGTTCAAAAGGCAGAGATACGGATAGAAAAGAAAGAGCGCCAGATCAACCAATTGATACAACAGTTAAGGGAAAAATAATGAATGATTTATTTAACTTGCTTAAAGGCATTGCGCCTACTCTTGCTACTGCTGTTGCTGGGCCTTTGGGCGGTGCCGCTGTTAGCGCTATTGCTAGTCGCTTGGGTGTTGGCGATTCTGTCGAAGCGGTAGCCAAGGCTATTGCTGGTGACCCACAAGCTGCCCAGAAAATTGCAGAACTAGAGTTAGAGTACGCCAAGCTAGATGCTCAAGACAGAGACTCTGCTCGTAAAACGTATGCAACTGTTGCAACATCTGAAAACGCTACCAAATTAGAAAAGTTAGTAGTGCCAATTTTGGCTTTGGGCGTAGTCGGTTTAGCGTTTTGTTTGATAGCTGTTTTAATGTTTGTAGATACGCCTAATGATCAACAGCAACTTGTTATATTTGCTTTGGGGTTTATTACTAGCGCTGCTGGTCAAGTGTTATCGTTTTACTTTGGCTCTAGCCAAGGAAGCAAA
>Ga0114969_10003091_pt1 | contig 13478 bp, 10 predicted proteins | sample M_130807_MF_Meta_FD_87316 | JGI IMG/M metagenome (GOLD analysis project Ga0114969, IMG submission 87316) | Freshwater microbial communities from Lake Montjoie, Canada to study carbon cycling - M_130807_MF_MetaG | ecosystem: Environmental > Aquatic > Freshwater > Lake | place: Lake Montjoie...
CGTACCAGATAACCAGGAACTGGGCGAAGGTGATGTAGCCCCAGAACGCGGTGAACCCGAAGCAGAGCTTGCCGATGTCGTGATAGTGCGCCTCGGTGACGAGATCTTCGGCACCGAGCCGCATGCGCCAGAAACGCACCATGCCGGAAAGGCTCATCAGGGCGATGAGCCAGCCGCCCATGAACACCTGCCAGCCGTACATCGTGCTGAAGAAGTGCGGGTCGAGCGTCATCGACTGGTCCCACGCCAGGACACACCAGCCGAAGCCAAACACGAGCGCCATGATGACGGCGAGCTTGCCCTGGAGCGAATGCGTGCTGTGCAGCTCACGACGCTCTTCGCCGAAGTTGGCGCGCATCTTCGCACGCAGGCCAGCCGCCCACGACGCGCCGCCCTCAGGCGAGATGCCGACATCGAGCCGCACCGACGTCCAGGTGTACCAGAGCTGCAGCGCCGTCAATGCGGTGAACACACCCACACTGCGCAGCGCGAAGAACTGATGCCCGAGGTAGATCTGCTTTTCATGCTGCAGCTCGGCAAGCGTGGTCCACCACGGATAGACATGCGCTCGGCCCGCGAGCACCATGAGCACGAGCGCGATCCAGGCGAAGGGCAGGAAGGCGGCGTATCCCTCGAGGAAGCGGATGATGCCGCGCGACCAGCGCGCGGTGGTGATGCGCTGCACCGCAACGAACATGACCGCGGCCGAGGAGATGACCGAGAAAAAGAGCCAGTTGACGTGGAACGCATGCCAGGCGCGATCGTTGCCGGTGAAGGCACCGTACGCGAAGGTCAGCATGCCGACGATCGCCAGCACCATGGACACCTGACGAATGCGGCCCGTCACCGACGGTGCGCCGGCGGCGATAACGCGTTCACGAGTTGGCGCGGCCAAACTTCCGTGCTCGCTCATGGATGGCCCTCCTTCTTCTTCTCGCCGATGGGAGTCGGCATGATGGTGGACTTCGTGTACTTGGCCGGGACTGTTGGGCCGACCGCGGTAGCACCAGGCAGTTTGTCGCCCGTCTCGCCCGGGAGACCCACCGGACCGGTGGCAACCGGCGCCGAGAGCTTGCCCTGCAGGCCACGGAGGTAGTTGACCACGTCCCAACGATCCATTTCTTCGATACGGTTGTACGGCGGCATGAGGCCGCGCCCGTTGCGGATCATGCCGAAGAGGTATCCGTCGCTGCGATTCTTGGCCTGATCGGTCATGAGGGACGGCGCAAACCCGTACATCGGATTGAGCTGCTTCAGTGTGCCGTTGCCATCGCCGACATCACCATGGCAAACGGCGCAGTTGATGGCGTAGTAGGTGTGCCCGTTGGCAATCGACTTCGCATCGGCCGTCGTTGGATTCTTGACGACGGTAAACGAATCAATCGTTCCCGGAAGGCCGGCGTAGCTGATCGTAAATCCTGCGACCTGCGCGCCGTGCGTGTTTACACTGTTCGCCGGCTGGCCGCGGAATCCGCGCCCCGCGGCTGAATCGGTGCTGAAGTTCTGCCAAGGTCCGACCGATGGCTGCTGCTTGAAGTCGGTCATCCAGTCGCAGGCGCCGACAAATGGCACGACGGCCAACGCGACCCAGATGCGGCGCGACATGATGTTATTGCTCACCGCGCACATCCTCCGCGCCGGCCTGGCGCAAGATGGTTTCCGCTTCTTTCAAGCGCTCCGGCGCGCATTCCACCCAGACGCCGTAGTGCGACCCCGAGAACCGCGGGTCGTACCCGACGGTCATCGTGAGGCGCGGCACCTGCGCATGAATGAAGAGCCCCGCGACGGTCGAGAGACCGCCGACGAGCACCATGAGTTCGAAGGCAAAGATCGTGTAGGGAATCCAGGTGGAGATCGCCTTGCCGCCGACAATGAGCGGCCAGTAGTTCGAACCCCAGATGGACACCCAGTAGCCGAACGTCGCCCCCGAAAGCGCGCCGATCAGCGTATACATACGAACGGGACTGCGCGGCGGCTGCAGCGCATGTTCAAACTCGTGCCGCGGCGTCGGTGTGAAGACGGTGATCTTGCCGACGTTCTGCTTGCGCAGCGCGGCAATGGCTTCACAGGCCGAGTCAAGCTCGAGGAAGGCCCCAAGCATACCCTGTGCCATGTTAGTGCCCTCCTTGCGCGGCAGGGTTCTTCATTCGCGGCGGCACGATTTCCTTGATTTCGGAAATCGCCAACACCGGCAACTGCCGCACGAAGAGCAGGAACCACATGAAGAACCAACCGAATGATCCGAGCAGGATACCGAAGTCCACCCAGGTGGGCCGGTAGCCCGCCCACTGCCAGGGCTCGAACTCGTGCGAGAGGCCGGGCACGATGATGACGAAGCGCTCGAACCACATGCCGATGTTGATGAAGATCGACAGAATGAAGAGCCAAGCCGGGTTGCGGCGAAGCTTCTGCGAGAAGAGCGAGAGCGGGAGGATCATGTTGCAGGTGAGCATGATCCAGGCGGCGTACCACCACTGACCGAACACACGGTTGTAGAAGTACTCCTGCTCCACCTTCACGCCGCCGTACCAGGCGATGAAGAACTCAACGAGGTAGGCGCATCCAACAACCATCGACGTGAAGAGCGTGAGCTTGGCGCCAGCGTCCATCACATTCAACGTGACGTAGTGCTCGAGCTTGAACCATTTCCGAATGGGGATGATGATCGTGTAGACCATGCCCATGCCGGAGAAAATCGCGCCGGCGACGAAATACGGCGCAAAAATCGTGGTGTGCCAGCCCGGCACCAATGCCATCGAGAAGTCGAAGGAAACGACGGAGTGCACCGAGAGCACGAGCGGCGTGGAGAAGGCCGCCAAGAACAGGTAGGCGCGAGCAAAGTGGCGCCATTCGTTCTCGCTGTTCCGCCACCCGAAGGAGAGCAGCGACAGCATCTGCTTCTTGATCGGGTTCTTCTCGACATCACGCAGCGTCGCGATGTCGGGGAGGAGTCCGATGAAGAGGAAGGTGACCGAAATGGTCAAGTACGTCGAAATAGCGAAAACGTCCCAGACGAGCGGCGACTTGAAGTTCGGCCACAGCAGTCGCCAGTTCGGATACGGAATCAGCCAGAAGAACTTCCAGGGCCGCCCAATGTGGATGATCGGAAAGAGACCAGCGGTCATGACAGCAAACACCGTCATCGCTTCGGCGCAGCGGTAGATCGTGGTGCGGAAACCGGCGCGGAAGAGATACAGAATCGCCGAGATGAGCGTCCCGGCGTGACCGATACCGATCCAGAACACGAACGTGATGATGTACACGCCCCACATCACCGGCGGCGAATAGCCGGCGACGCCGAGGCCTTCGTGAATCTGGTAGGTCCAGCTGAGCGCGCCGATGGCGAGACAGCTCATCGCCGTCATCAGCAGGATGAACCACGCCTTCGTCGGCTTGAGCGTGCCGATGATTTCGCGATCCACCTGGGCGTAGTCCTTCACCGCGGGCAGCAGCAAGCCTGCCTTCGCGATATTGGGGCGCTTCGGTCCGTCGGTGTTGAAATCGGGCTGAGAGAGCGTAGCCATGTTCGCGCCCCCTATGCCTTGGCCGTCGCGGTGTTTCCACCGGGCGCCGGATGGTTGACCTTCCGCAAGTAGACCACCGCGGTGTAGGTGTTGAGTTCTTCGAACACGTGATAGGCGCGCGTGTCGTCAATGAGCTTGACAACCGCCCACTTCTCATCGGCTGCGTCGCCAAAGACGATCGCGCGCGACGGGCAGGCCTGTGCGCAGGCTACCGTGAATTCATCGGGCTCCAGCTCGCGATGCTCGAGCGTGGCGCGATTCTCGGCTTCACGAATGCGCTGCACGCAGAAGGTGCACTTCTCCATGACGCCCTTTCCGCGGACGGTGACGTCCGGGTTGAGCTGCCAGTTGAGCGGCTCAGGGAACGCGTACTGCGTCCGGTTGGGCTCACCGAAGCCGAACCAGTTGAAATAGCGGACCTTGTAGGGGCAGCCATTGGAGCAATAGCGCGTGCCCACGCAGCGGTTATAGACCTGAACGTTCAGGCCGTCCGGTGAGTGGTACGTCGCGTACACCGGGCAAACGGGCTCGCACGGCGCATTGCCGCAGTGCTGGCACATCATGGGAATCACGCGCGTGTCGAAGTCCGGATTGAACTCGACATCCTTCGGCTCGCGATCGATCTCGAAGTAGCGCTCGAGTCGGATCCAGGCCATTTCGCGGTTACGCGTAACGTTGGCACCGAAGCCGGTGCGGTCGGGCCAGAACTGTGGTCCCTGCCAAGGGGCGCCAACGGTCGGAATGTTGTTTTCAGAGTAGCAGGCCGTGACGCAGGCCGAGCAGCCGGTGCAACGGGCGAGGTCAACCACCATCGCCCAGCGGCGCTTGGCGACGCCGCTCCAGTGCTCGGGATTGTACTGGCCCTTTTTGCCGGAGTTCGGATCGCCGAGGTCGCCCTGTGCATCGTTGGCAACCGGTGCGCGAAGCCCCGGGAGGAATCCAACCTTGTCGGCCTGCCCGGGGAAGTAGTGCAGCTCTTCCCCACCCTCGCCGGCCTTCAGCTGATCAAGCGTGACCGCCTGCGCGATTCCGCGATCATGCTGGCGCGCCGAACCTTCGGTCGTGACCATGCGCGACTTGCCAGCCGCCTTGACGAGCGACGCCTTTGTGCCCGTCATGACGAACTGGCCCGAGCGCATGTCTTCAGCCGCGCCGAGCAACGACATGGCATTCAAACCGCAGCCGTTGGCATAGCGTCCGTATGCCGTGTGACCGCGACCCGTCGCCACCGCGATCGTGTCGGGGCGAATGCCGATGTACAGATACGCCGGCGCCGTGATCGAACCGGTGCTCGTCGTGACGGTGACGTGCTCTCCCGACTCGACGCTAAGCTTGCGCGCCGTGTCCGGATGGATTTCAATCACCGTCTGCCACGCAATCTTCGTGACGGGGTCTGGCAGTTCCTGCAGCCACGGCTTGTTCGCGCCGCGGCCATCGCCGACCACCGGTGAGGTGTAGACCTGAAGGAAGTAGTCACCAGTGCTCGTGCCGCCGGGCTTGGCGGACACGGCCTTCGGCGCCGGCGCACTGGCTGACGATCCCTTGGCGACCGCCGTTGGGAGCGCAGCGGCGAGCGCGGTGTTGCCGCCTACGCGAGCCGCGATGTACGCGCGGTAGTCCGTCGGATACTTGCCGGCCATCGCTGCGTCGGCCTTCGCGATCGCGATCAGCACGTCCGCCGTAGCGCGCGTGTTGAACACCGGATCCATCGTCGGCTGCTGCAGCGAAAGCGTGCCCTTCACCGGTTCCGCATCGCCCCAGCTTTCGAGCGAGTGATTGTCCGGCAGCACGAGATCGCAGAGTTGCGTGGTCGCGTCGGGATAGCTCGAGAACGAGACTTTGAACGGCACCTTCGCAAACGCCTCGGCGAACTTCACGCCGGCGGGCGTCGAGTGGACTGGATCGGCGCCGCGCACAAACGCGATGGACACCTTTCCAGCCGCCATGCGATCGGCGGCGTCACGCACCGCGGCGTGCGACGCGAGCCCATCAAACGCCTGGGAGCCTTCGCCGGGCTTGATGGTCTGGCCAACGTTGCCGAGCGCCTTGTTCAGCTCGTTGATTGCGACGCCAAGCGCCGTGGCATTCGGGCCAGTGCCGCCCGCAAGCAACAGACTCGGCTTTGCGGCCTTGAGTTCTGCGACGAGTGATTCGAGTGACTCCACCGAGACGCCGGCCTGTTCGGCGACTGCCTTGAGTGAGCCACCCCTTCCGGTGACCGACGCACCAACCGCTTCTGCCACAGCGGACAACGTGCCCGGACGAGCCGGAATCCACGTATCGGCGTTGAGGCCGGTGAGCGTGCGACGCGGTCCGATGTAGATGACGCGCGGAGCGCCGTCGATCTTGCCGCGCGCATCCGCGAACTCGAGCTGCTGCGGAACCGTGAGGCCCCAGGCGTCGAGATAGTCGGCGCCGAACGAAACGATCAGCTTCGCCGCCTTGAAGTCGTGCTTCGGCCACGCCGCGCTGAACACCTGGCGATTGGCCGCAATGGCAGAGAGCGGTGCTTCCGCGTCATACGACAGATGCGCCGGCATGCCGAAGCCGCCGAGCCATCCGTCGAGGAAGGCCGGGAAGGATCCCTGTTCGTGCTGATTGATAAACACGGCGTTCGCTGCACCACCGCCCTTCTTGGCGTCGGCGAGCTTGCCGGAGAGCATCGTGATCGCTTCTTCCCATGTGGCGGGAACGAGCGCGGTGCCCTGACGCTTCATCGGACCCTGAAAGCGATCCGGATTGTACAGCCCCTGCAGCGCGGACTGACCACGGCCGCAAAGCGCGCCGCGATTCACCGGGTGATCGGGGTTGCCTTCGATCTTGATGGCGCGACCGTCGCGTGTTTCGACGACGATGCCGCAACCGACCGCGCACTCACGGCAGGTGGAGGCATAGTACGACGAGACGCCCGGCACCGTGTTGTCCGGCGACGTGACGTACGGAATGAGCTTTTCAACCTGGTCGCTGAAGCAGCCAACGGTCGCGGTCGCGGCGCCACCTACGGCGGCAACCTTGAGGAAGTCGCGTCGCTTGACGGGCTCCTTCATCAGACCCACGGCGGTGAGGTCCTTCGTCTCAGTGCTTATGGTCTAGTAGTGGCAGTTGGAGCAGTCATACGTCGCCTTCTTGCGCGGGGCGGCAAGCGCCGTCGAATCCGGCACATAGCCGGCGGCGCGAATGCCGTCGGCGGGCGAATAGCCGTTCACATGGCAGCTGACACACCAGCCCATGTTGAGCGAGGCATACTGGAACACCTGCGGCATGTTGTTGATCTGGCCGTGGCAGCTCTGGCAGGTGACGCCGGCATTGACGTGTCGCATGTGCGGGAAATGCACGTACTCCGGCACCTTGTGCACGCGGACCCACGGAATTGGCGCTTTCTTGGCGGCGTACTCCGCGATCTTTTTGATCTCGGGGCGATCGCCGGCAACGAGTTGGTGGCAACCCAAGCAGGTGCCGACTGCCGGCATGCCCGGGTCCGGCGACTTGAATGCCGAGAAGTGGCAGTACACGCAGTTGAGCTTGAGCGTGTTGACGTGCACCGGATGCGGGAACTTGATCGGCTGTTCGGGCGAGCGTCCGACTCCACCGCCGAGGTAGTTGGTGTAGCCCGATGCACCTGAGTACGCCCACGGTCCGCGAGGCGCCTTACCGGCGGCTTCGCGATTCGCTTTTTGCGTAGCGGTTTCTGGCGCTCCGGTGGCTGGTGCCACAGCGGCTGGTGCCACAGCGGCTTGAGCCCCCTGGACGGCAAGAGGCGCACGTGCGGAAGCGGTAAGAATCGATGCCGCGAGGGCAACTGCGGCGACAGCGGGAATGACAACCCAACGAAACAACCGAGGAGGGCGAGTCATCACGCGTGTCCGTTTGGCGGGGAAATTCGGATCACCGGAAGCTCATGTGAAATTGTTCACAAGGCACTGCAGAACCAAAGATGATATGCAGTTACGTGCTCCGCAAGCCGCAGAAAGACGAGCGATTTTGTCGGGAAGCGGAGGGTCAGAGTTTCCCCTGCTCCGCGCCCCTTTTTACGCGTTCGATAGTACGGAGGACTTCGTAGCACATCGAGTGAAGGAGTTTGAGCTCGCGCACGTCGGGATCGGCGCGCGCGGCAAGCGAACGGACGCTGCGCAGCACCATCGCTTCACTGCGCGTGTTGAAAAAGTCGAGCGCGTGCAGCGTTTCAGCCGCGGTCACGAAGAATCGTTCCCACTCTTCGTGCGTCGCCGGGACGTCGGCTTTCTTCGGCGGCGCGAGGGTGCGGGTGGCATCGCCGGCCGCGAGGTGCAACTCGTAGAGCGCCACCAGCACGGCCTGCGCAAGATTGAGCGACGCGTGCTCGGTGGTTGGGATGTGGACGACGATTTGGGCTGCGTCGAGTGACTCGGCTGAGAGCCCGTGGTCTTCCTGGCCGAAGAGAATCGCCACCGGTCCGTCGACCGACGCGTTGAGGAGCACCGGCGCGAGCTCGCGCGGCGTCATGGTCGGCCACTTGGCGGCGCGGCGCTTGCCGGCGAAGGCGGCAACCTTTACGCAGTCGGCGACGGCCGCTTCGAGTGAATCGAAATGGGTGATGGCGGACACGAGATCGCGCGTGCCATGCGCCACGCCTTCGACACGCCATGGGTCGTAGAGGCAAGGCTGCACGAGCCGGAGATGCGAGAGTCCCATGTTTTTCATCGCGCGCACGGTGGCGCCGATGTTGATGGGGTCCTGCGGCTTGTGCAGGACGATGACGACGCGATCGAGACGGGAAGGCACGCCGGAAATTAGCCGCGCGGTGTCGCTGCGCGCTGCGCACGCGCATATTCGGCGCTTCATGACACTGACTTCGATGTTCGCCGCGAGCCTTGAGGGCCGTGCTGCGCGCCACGCGCTGGACTATGAGCGCATGGACGGGACGCTCGCGTCGCTGACGTTCGGCGAGGTGGACGCGCGGGCGTCGCACATGGCCGCCGCGCTCTCGTCGCGCGGGCTGCGCACCGGCGACCGGTGCGTGGTGAATCTCGCGAATCGCGTGGAGTTCATCGATCTGTTTCTGGCATGCCTGCGGCTCGGCGTTGTGTTCGTGCCGGTGAATGTGCTGTACCGTGGTCGGGAGTTGTCGCACATCGTGTCCGATTCCGAGCCGACGCTGATCGTCACGTCGGAGGAGCACTCGGCGTTGTTTGGCGGCGATTCGAGAGTTGTTTCAATTGAAAGCTTCAACGCGTTTCCAAAAGCCGCGTACGAGACGCCAATGGCGCCGGGCGACGCTCGCGACGCGGCCCCTGCGGTCATCATTTACACATCAGGGACCACTGGCAAGGCGAAAGGCGCGGTGCTCACGCGCGGCAATCTCGCGGCGAATGCAGCGCACGTGGTGGACGCCTGGCGAATTACTGCCGACGATCGGTATCTCGCGGTGCTGCCGCTCTTCCACGTGCACGGCCTCGGGAACGGCATCTGCTCATGGCTGGCGTCCGGTTGCGCGATGCGACTGGTGGAGCGATTTGAAATCGCGCGCGCCGCCGCATGGTTCGACGAGTTCAAGCCGACGCTCTTTTTTGGTGTGCCGACGGTGTATGTGCGTCTGCTCGAACTCACGCCGGCCATGCAGAAACAAATGGGTGAGCCGATGCGACTCTTTGTGTCAGGCTCTGCGCCGCTGCCCGCCCAGGTGATGGAAGACTTTCACGTGCGGTTCGGCCACCGCATCCTCGAGCGCTACGGCATGAGCGAAACGCTCATGAACATCGGAAACCCGTACGACGGCGAACGACGGCCGGGCTGCGTTGGCTTTCCATTTGCAAATGTCGAAGCCCGGATCGTGGATGAATCGGCTGCACCGGTCGCGGATAACACCGTCGGCCAGCTCGAAGTACGCGGTCCGAATGTGTTCGCCGAGTACTGGCGGAACGCCGAGGCCACCGCGAAGGCGTTTCGTGACGGCTGGTTTCGCACCGGCGACATGGCAGAGCGATCGCACGACGGGTACTACACACTTCGCGGCCGCGCGAGCGACCTGATCATCTCCGGTGGATTCAACATCTATCCACGCGAAATCGAGGAGCTCTTGCTCGACCAGCCCGGCGTGCTCGAGGTCGCCGTAGTCGGCGCGGACGATGCTCGCCGCGGTGAAGTGGTTATCGCCTACATCGTGGCGGACGGTGGCGTGAGTGACGACGCGCTCCGGACGGCGTGTGCGTCATCACTGGCATCGTTCAAGACGCCACGCGCCTTTATTCGCGTGGATTCGCTGCCCCGCACGGCACTCGGCAAGATTCAGCGACACCTCCTTCCCCCGTGGGTCCGCACATGACACCGGCAGTCGCGTCACTCATTGCACTTGTCATCGCGATCGTGCTCTCGTGCATATCGCGCATCAATGTCGGCGTGCTGGCGATTGGACTTGCCTGGGTGATCGGCGTCTACCAAGCCGGGTATAAGCCCGACGCGGTGATGGCGGGGTTCCCCGTGACGCTGTTCATGATGCTCGCGGGCGTCACCTTGCTGTTCGCCATCGCGGAGACCAACGGCACGCTCGAGCGCCTGACGCATCGGGTGGTGCGCATCAGTGGTGGAGGTCGCCACATTCTGCCGGCCGTGTTCTTCGTGCTCGCGTTTGCGGTTTCGGCGGTCGGACCAGGGGCGATTTCGGCGGTGGCCCTCATCGCGCCGCTCGCGATGGCGACCGGGGTTCGATCTGGCGTACCGCGCTTCCTCACCGCATTGATGGTGGCCAATGGCGCGAACGCCGGAAACCTCTCGCCGGTGAGTGCCGTGGGCGTGATCGCGAACACGAAGATGGCGGAGGCGGGACTCGGCGGGCATGAACTGCGGGTGTTTGCGGCCAACCTTGTGGCGCATGTGATCGTGGCGCTCGCCGCCTATCTGCTCTTTGGCGGACTCGCTTCGCGGGCGACGCCCGCAACGACGGCGACGGCCGATGACCGCGATGCGACCGACGCGTCAACTGAGTTGCCCCTCGACCGCAATCAGTGGATCACCGTCGCGGTGATCGGGCTCTGGATTGTGTCGACCGTGGCCTTCAAGGTGAATGTCGGACTCGGTGCGTTTGCCGCGGCGTCGCTGCTCGCGGTGGTGCGCGCCGGCGACGAATCGGCCGCGGTGAAGAAGATGCCGTGGGGCGTGATCGTGATGGTCTGCGGCATTTCGGTACTGATCGGCGTGCTCGAGAAGTCGGGCGGGATGGATCTGTTTTCCACCTTGCTGGCGAAGCTCGCCACGGCTGGGACGATCAACGGATCGATTGCGTTTATTACCGGATTAATCTCGACGTGGAGCAGCACGTCGGGCGTGGTGCTTCCCGCGTTCCTGCCGACGGTGCCGGCTCTGGTGGCGAAGGTGGGCGGCGGCGACCCGCTGGCCGTGGCGCTCAGCATCAACATTGGATCGGCGCTGGTGGATGTTTCGCCGCTCTCGACGCTGGGCGCTCTGTGCATTGCGACCGTCACGAATCAGGCGGAGTCGCGTGTGCTCTTCCGCCAGATGATGATCTGGGGACTCTCGATGGCGGTGGTCGGCGCGCTGTTCTGTCAGGCCGCCGCCGGGTTCATCGCCACGCTGTAGCGGTGGGCCGCGCCCGGCGCGCCGTTAGCTTTCGACCTATGGGCCTACGTGATCTGCTGGACATACTGCGCAACCCGACCGCACTTATTACCGCGGTCGGGACGGTCGGCGTCACGACGATCATCTTTGTCGAGACGGGCCTCCTCTTCCCATTCCTCCCCGGCGATTCCCTGCTGGTGACAGCCGGATTGTTGGCTTCGAAGGCCGACGGCCCAATCCAGCTGAACGTCATCACGCTGGGCGCACTCTGCACGATTGCGTCAATCGTAGGCAACCAGGTGTCGTTCATGATCGGGCGCCGCGCGGGCCCTGCGCTCTTCTCGCGCCCCGACTCTCGGTGGTTCAAGCGCAAGCACCTCGCGCAAGCGCAGGCGTATTACGACCAACATGGCGGCAAGACGATCGTGATCGCGCGTTTCATGCCGATCATCCGAACGTTTGCACCGGTTGTCGCCGGCGTGGCGGACATGAAGCCGGCCGTATTCCTCTTTTACAACATCATCGGCGGCACCGCGTGGGTCTGGTCAATGCTGCTGATCGGGTACCTGCTCGCGGTGAACTTCCCGATTGTCGGAGATCACATCGAGGGACTGATTGTGGTGATTGTCGCGATCTCATTGCTGCCGGCGGGTATCGCGTGGCTCAAACAGCGGAACGCGAAGTAGCTTTCGCCTTACACTCATTCTGAAGGCAACACATGGCACACACGCTTCCCGCCCTTCCTTACGACTTCGCCGCGCTCGAGCCGCACATCGACGCGCAGACGATGCAGATCCACCATGGCAAGCATCATCAGGCCTACGTGAACAACCTGAACGCGGCAATTGAAAAGGCACCCGAACTCGCTGGCTGGTCGCTCGATGACATTTGCCGCAACATCGCCAAGGTGCCGGAGGCTGTTCGTGGCCCCGTACGCAACAACGGCGGCGGACACTGGAATCACTCGCTGTTCTGGCAGCAGATGAAAGCGGGCGGCAGTGAGCCTACGGGCACGCTTGCGGACGCGATCACCTCAGCGTTCGGCAACCTCGGCGGCCTCAAGGAGAAGTTTGCAGCCGCTGGTGTTGGCCGCTTTGGCTCGGGTTGGGCGTGGCTGGTGAACACCGGCGGCGCACTCACGATCGAGAGCACGCCAAACCAGGACAATCCGCTCATGGAAGGCAAGAGCGCGATTCTTGGCCTCGATGTGTGGGAACACGCGTACTACCTCACCTACCAGAACCGCCGGCCGGACTACATCGCGGCCTGGTGGAACGTGGTGAACTGGGACGATGTGGCAGCGCGATACGCTGCGAAGTAGTGCGACGTAGCAGGTAACGACACGAACGAGTACCCAGCACGGGTACTCGTTCGTGTTTCTACCGGCAACCGGCTACGCATTCTTGTCCCGCTTGACGGGCTGCGTGTACCTCGGCATCATGCCCCGCGCGCCAGCAACCAGATCGTCCAGGCCGTCACCAGACAAGTCGGGCGTGCGCGGCTTCGTCGAACGAGCGAGTACCCCAAGCCAGAACGGCGTGATGAGCGTGGTAACGACGACCATCAGCATGATCGCGCCGAACTCACCAGCACCAATGGCGCCGCTCGCGAATCCCACCTGCGCGAAAATGAGACCAACCTCACCACGCGGAATCATCGCGACCCCGACGAAAAGCCGGCTTCCATCAAAGTTTCGGAGCGCATAGCCCGAGGCAATTTTCCCCGCGACGCCGACGATCGTAATCGCGAGCCCGGCAATGAGCGCAACTGGCTCGGCGAGCGCATGCAGGTCCACCGCCGCGCCGACGCTCGCAAAAAAGATCGGCACGAACAAGTAGCCGATCTGCGTGACGCTACGCTCGATCTCGCGTCGCTGCGGCGTGTGGTGCAGCACCAGGCCTGCTGCCAGCGCGCCCATGATCATCGCGGAGCCGCTTGTCTCGGCGAGCCAAGCAAGGAGCAGCGCGAACGCGAGTCCGATCAGCCCGAGCGCACCCGTGGTGCGGAGGCGCTCCACCACGCGAAAGATCGGCGGCACGGCGTACGACCCGACCGCCAGCGCGACCGCGACGAACCCGAGAGCGAGCCCGGAGAGCCTCGCTACCGACCAGACGCTGACGTGATTCCCAGCGGCAACACCCGCGACGACGCCGAGGATGATCAGTCCGATCAGGTCGTCAATGACGGCGGCGCCGAGGACGATCTGGCCTTCGGGCGTCTCGAGCCGGCCGACATCGCGCAGGGTGCGCGCCGAGATGCCGATCGAGGTTGCCGTCAGCGCGGCACCAGCCACAAGCGACTGGATCGCAGTGAAGCCGAGCGCCTGCAGCACAACAAAGCCGGCGACGAACGGCACCACCACGCCGACGGCGGCGACGCTGACCGCTTCCTTGCCAACTTCCC
>Ga0114969_10003093_pt1 | contig 13471 bp, 15 predicted proteins | sample M_130807_MF_Meta_FD_87316 | JGI IMG/M metagenome (GOLD analysis project Ga0114969, IMG submission 87316) | Freshwater microbial communities from Lake Montjoie, Canada to study carbon cycling - M_130807_MF_MetaG | ecosystem: Environmental > Aquatic > Freshwater > Lake | place: Lake Montjoie...
GTCGCGGAGCGTCATCTGTGTGACGGTGCGCACACCGAGCCATGGGTGCGAGGCATCCTCGGGCGCCGAGGGGCAGGCTGTGGCGTGGCCTTCCTGGTCGTAGCACTCCACCATGAGGCGCTCGTCTCCGACGTCGCAGCGGACCACGTACATGCGTGCAAATGGCACGACTTCCGCGGTCGAGCGAGCGAAGCCACGATAGAGCCGAGCTGGGTCGACCGAGGACTGCACGACCTCGGCGATGCGCGCCAGCCCCGGCAGCTCCGAGATGCGCCGCGCCTGGAGCCGCACGACCTCGTCAGCCTCGAGTCGTGCCGCGAGCTGCAGCGAGAGTCGCGCCGCGACTTCGCGCTGCGGCACACCCCATTGGTGCTCACTGTCACCGATCAGCACCACAACACCGATCGGGTCGCGGTGGGCAATAATGGGCGCGACGAGCAGCGAGCCGATGCCGAGTGCTGACATCTCACCAGGTACGAGCAGCTCACCGCGCGGACCGATCAGCAGTGGTTCGGTGCGATCCACCACCATTGCGGGAATGCTCAACAGCAGGTGGCGCAGGCCATCCGGGATCGCTTGGTCTGAGACGTCATGGGCACTGTGTCGCGCGAGAATTTCGTGCTGTCGTGAATCAGCGCCTCGGACGACCACAGCGACCTCGGATGCGCCAGTCCAGAGTGCGACATCGCGTATGGCGCGCCGGAATGCTGTCCGCGTGTCTGGTGTGTCGTCAAGCATGCCTGCGACGCTATTGAGCAGCGACTCGCGGCTGGCGCGCGCGAGCGCCTCGCGGAACTCACGGCGGTGGTCGATGGCGGCACCGAGCTCGCGCCCGATCGTCGCGAGCAACTCGTGGTCTTCGTCGCGCTGCTCCCACTCGCCTTCGCGGCATACCGCCAGCGCGCCGCGCACACGGCCGCGCGAGATCACCGGCACCACACCGAACTGGCAGAGGATCGCGTTCTCATCTTCATCGGCGAACGACATACGCCACGACTGGCGTACCATCAGGCCGTCGCTCACCTCGAGCAGCACGTCCTTAGGAAGCTCGAGGTCGACGTGGTCGTGGAGGCGCACGCGCTGCAGCGTCGGCTTCTCGCCCGCCGATGCGCCGCCATACACGTGCACGGCGCAGGCATCGAACATGCGTCCGAGCAGCGTCAAGTGCATTGTCGAAGGGCGCGTCATCCCGCACGGCTTCGCTCAGCGCGACCGAGACGGCGTTCAGTGCGGTCGCACGGCCGGCGCGGCTCGCGATCTCGACGGTCTGGCGTTGCACCTCGCGGTTGAGGTCGTCGTTCCAGCGCTCGAGGCGGCGGTTCGAGCTGGAGAGCCGCTCCTGCGCCACCTGGAGGTCAGAGAGCAGGGCCTGCACGTGCGTGTTGGCTCGAGTCAGACGTCGCGTGGCGAGGTGCGCCATGATCGACACCTCGAAGAACAGCACCATCGCGCGGGCGCCCTCGCCGTACTGAGGTGGGAGACCGAGCATCCACGGCTCGCGGCCGGGGGAGCCGAAGTAGAGGTCACTGGCGACGAGGACCGATGCGACTCCGGCCAGCAGCAGCATGGAGCGGCCTCGGAGGACCGGAGCATACGCGGCCAGCAGCACCACGAAGGCGAAGAGGCCGACACCGCCGCCGTAGGCGCGCATCACGCAGAACGACGAGCAGGCGACAGCGAACGCTGCGAACAGGACCCGGCGCTCGAGCTGCCGGTGGTCCATCGATTGCCTCGCGTAGACGCCGACGGCTTCGCTCATTGCGCAGCCGACGGCTCCGGCCGCTACGAGCGGCCACCGCGTGACCCCTGGGAGCATCACATGCAGCAGCAGCAGCGTAGCGTTGAAGAGCACCACGCCCCGGAGTCCGAGCCAGAGCACGCGCAGCTCGGACTGCCGATCTCGGAGGGGTGACTCCGAACCGTTGTCCCGCAGAAGCACCGCTGCTAGGATTTGTGAACGCCACATGCCTGACGGACTTCCACCTTATGTCTTAGTTGCGCGCATCGGATCCATCCTCGGGATGGCGTTCGCGCTTGCCATTGGCCTGCTGTTCTTGATCGGCGGGTTGATCCTGCCTGCGCTCGTGGCCTTCGCCGCCTTCTTCCCCTCGTTCGGCATCATGGTCTATGCCGAACGAAAGGCCGCTGCCGACTCCGCCCGAGCCGCCGCTTCCCGCCTCTAGCCTCCTCACCGCCCACAACAACAAGGTCGCCCGAAGGCGACCCTGTCTGTGCGTACCGTGATGTTCGGATGGCCCGAGGCCGATCAGCAGTCCGTTATGACTCCAGGATCTCGATCGAGTTGATGACATCGCCCGAGGTCGAGGCGGCCTGTGGGTCGCGGGGCGTCAGCGCGAGGGCGACATCCATGCCCGCCTCGACTTCCCCAAACAGGGTGTATCGCCCGGTCAGATGCGGCGCCGGCGCGAGCGCGATGTAGAACTGCGAGCCGTTGGTGTTCGGGCCGGCGTTTGCCACGCCCAGTGATCCAGCCACGAACGGTTTGTCGGAGAGCTCGTCCTGGTAGCGGTAGCCTGGGCCGCCGGAGCCTGTGCCGGTCGGGTCGCCGCCCTGCGCGACAAAGCCGGGAATCACGCGGTGGAAGGTGCAGCCGTCGTAGAACCCCTCGCGCGCGAGGAATATGAACGAATTCACGGACTGCGGCGCGATTTCTGGCAAGAGTCTGACAGTGATGTCGCCCTGCACCGTGTGAATCACGGCTCGGTACTCCTTGCCGTCCTCGATGGCCATTTCCGGGGCGGCGTCGTAGTGCTGCGGCATGGTCGGTGTCCTTGCTACTTCTCGATGATCTCGATCTTGAGGATGCGGTCCGCTGGCGGCTGGCTCGCGCCCTGCGGGTCGCGGACCGTCAACGCCTTCACGACCTCCATGCCGGAGGTCACGCGTCCGAACGCGCTGAATTGCGGCTCGAGCTGCGGCTGCGGCGCCAGGGTGATGAAGAACTGCGAGCCGCTGACGCCAGCGCTCGAGGAGGCCATCGAGAGGATGCCGGCGTCGAATTGCACGTCGTTCTTCTCGACCGGCAGCGTGTAGCCCGGGCCGCCGGTGCCGTTGCCAAGGGGGTCACCACCCTGGACGACGAAGCCGCTCACGACCCTATGGAACGTCAGTCCGTCGAAGAACTTGTTGCGAGCGAGGAACACGAAGTTATTCGTGTCGATGGGCGCCTTATCCGGCAGCAGCTGCGCGGTGATGTCGCCCTTCTCGGTGTGAATGATGGCGGTGTACGACTTCTTCGGGTCGATGGTGATGGCTGGTGCGGCAGCGTAGCGGCGGATGACGCCATCGGCGGCGGGCGTACCAACCGGCTTGCCGGGCTCGATCGTTGGTGTGGCAGTCGCGGTCGACTGGTTCGGGTTCGTCTTGTTCGCGCTCTGCAGCAGGAACGTGCCGCCGAGGCTCGCGACCATGACGATGATCCCGGCAAGGACGAAGAGGCGACCGTTCCGATGCATCCAGCCGAACACGCCTGGCATCTCCAGGTCATTCGCGCCAGCGGTCGTCGTGGTCATCGGTCGCTGCTGGCGACGGCGGCGCACCTGCTCTACGCGTTGCTGTCGTCGTCGGTCGTCGCTCATGCCGCCCCTACTCCTGCCACCGCCCCGGGGAGCGGGCGGGAATGCGAATCTGGTGCCCTCGGCAGGACTCGAACCTGCGCCACCGGCTCCGGAGGCCGGTGCTCTATCCACTGAGCTACGAGGGCGTGGGCGCGATCGTAGCCGCAGGGTCACCACCCGTCCACGCCGCGAACGGCGCTCCGCGATTGGCGTCTGAGCGCGCTACGATGGCTACAGTAGCACTGCACGACAGGATGCCAGGCTCCTCGTGACCATCGAAGGCAACGAGTTCACCGACCGCGAGTTCCGCCGCGGCGTCTGGCGTCAGACCGCCACGACCGTCGCTCTCATCACCGCCGTGAACGAGGAAGGCCAGGCCAACGTCATGGCCTGCGAGTGGGCGATGATGGTCTCCCACAGCCCGATGCACTTCGTCGTCTCGGTTGGCCCGCACCACATCACGTTCCCGATGATCGAGCAGTCTGGCGAGTTCGGCCTCAGCTTCTGCTCCGACAAGCAGGCGAACCTTAGCCACATCTCCGGATCGTTCAGCATGCGCGATACCGACAAGTGGAGCCTCGCGGCGTTCCCGACCTACCCAGGCAAGTTCATCCGTCCTCCGTTGATCGAGGGCAGCCTCCTCAACGTCGAGTGCAAGGTGATCTCGACGCAGCCACTCGGCGACCACACCGTCTTCACTGCCGAAGCGTTGTGGGTGAAGTACGACCCCGATACGAGTCCGCTGATCTATCACGAGGGCAAGTATTTCCACCTCGGCGAGCAGGTGCCGAAGGAGTAGTCGCTACTAGTAGAGCCAGTGCGGCACGAATGGCGCGAACTGCTCCGCAATGTCCTCGACGATCGCATTGAGCGGTCGGGATCCGTCTACGGGGATCACTCGTAGGCCCGCCAACGCGGCGTACCAGATCACTTCGTCGGCGAGGATGCGGTCGCGCTCGAGGCGATGCTGCTGGCCTCGCTCTGGATCGCTGAGTTCCGCGCCTAGCCGTCCGGCACGCGACAACGCCTGGACTTGCTGCATGCGAAACTCCTCGCTCGGCACGAGGAATACGGCACGCCTCGGATCATCGAGGTGCGGTGCGACGAGCTCGGGACGAATGCCGACGCCTTCGGCCACTACGTACGGGTCGCCGGGCAGCGTGGCGATCTCATCACGGACCATCTCGAAGCGCTCGACGAAGCTCTGGCGCGTGTCGTCGGCGAGCTGCTCGCCCGACCACTCGACCCAGCGCTCTGCGAACGTGCCATCCTCGACACCTTGCGCGATCAAGGCGCGTGACGGGTAGCGCTCAGGGTCAGCGGCGGCCTTCGTGAGGTGCGCCCGAGCGTCGTGGTAGTCGTACGAGTAGTGCAGCAGGCCACAGCGCATGGCGAGCGCCTGCGCGACTGAGGTCTTCCCCGCCCATTGGGCACCTCCGATCCACACGACATGGTCGAGGCTTGGCATCGCTACTCGCGGCTCCGACGGCGGTACTGCACGGCCTCGGCGAGGTGTGGCGTCTCGATCATCTCGGAGCCCGCGAGGTCAGCGATCGTGCGAGCTACCTTCAGGATGCGGTGGAAGGCTCGTGCGGACAGGGCGAGCTGCTCCATCGCCGTCGCGAGCAGGGGCTGCGCCTGCGGGACGAGCATCTGCTGGCAGTACTTGCGCACCTGACCTGCCCCCGGTATTCATACCACTTGGAGAGTTAGTGTTTCATCCCTGAGCAGCGGTGATGCGGCGCAGCGGGAACTCGAAGCCCGCATTCTTCACGGCAGCTCTGACGCGCTCATGAGCTTCCTGCACCGCCGCGTCCGGCAGGCCAACGATGTTGAATGCTGGCAAGCCCTGCCCGATGTCGACCTCGACATCGAGTGGGATTCCCTCGATGCCGATAATGGCACCAGAACGCACACGGGCGATGGGCATGCGAGACCTTACGAGCAGTCAGTGGGATAGCCGCAGAATACCGCCCTCAGACCTCGTCGACGCGGGCGACCGAGATCACACCTCGAATTGACTCGAGGCGGCTCATCAGCCGCGACACCTGGGTGCGGCCCTGGGTTTCGAGCGTGATGTGGGTAGTCACGGTGCGGTCGGCCTCATGCTCCTGCGTGCGAACGCCAACCATGTTCACGTCCTCGGCCGCGATCATCGTGCTGATATCGCGCAGCAGACCGACGCGGTCCCAGGCACGCACGGTCACGGCAGCGGCATAGAGCGTGCCAGAGGGGCCCCAGTCGCACTCGACGAGCCGCTCGATCTCGTCGGTGCTCGAGACGTTGCGGCAGTCGCTGCGGTGCACCGTCACGCCTCGGGCGCGGGTGATGTAGCCGATGATGGCGTCACCCGGCAGTGGCGAGCAGCAGCGCGCGATCACGACGTGGAGTCCGGCCTCGCCGAGCACCCGCACACCGGGCTTGCCGACGTTTGGCCTGCGAATGACGCTCTCGGGCGCCGCAGGCGCGGGCGGAGCGTGCTCGGCCAGTCGCTGGGCGAGTAGTTGCAGCGACACATCGCCATAGCCGATCGCCGCGAGCATGTCCTCGAGGTTGTCGTAGCCCACCTGCTGCGCGAGCCCAGACGGCACGTCGGCTAGTCCAAGGCGCTTCCGCTCGCGCTCCAGCAGGTCACGGCCGCGGGCGATGTTCTCGCCGCGCTCGGAGCGCCGGAACCACTGCCGCACCTTCTGCTGCGAGTGACTCGACCCGAGGTAGCCCAGGCCCGTCAGCAGCCAGTCACGTGACGGGCCCTTGTCCGCGCGCCCGCGCATGATCTCGACGACGTCGCCGTTCTTGAGCTTTGTCGTCAAGGGGACGAGACGCCCGTTCACGCGAGCGCCCACGCAGTGGTGACCGAGGTCGGTGTGGACTCGATACGCGAAGTCGATCGGCGTGCAACCGGTCGGCAGCACGCGCACATCGCCTTGAGGCGTGTACACGAACACCTGGTCGCGGAAGATGTCGGTCTTCACGGACTCCAGGAAGTCTTCGGTGCCCGAGGCCTCCTGCTGCCACTCGATCAGGTGGCGCAGCCAGGCCATGCGCTCCTCGTACTGGTGATCGCGCTTGCCGGGCTCGGTCTTGTACTGCCAGTGCGCGGCGACGCCGTACTCGGCGACTTCGTGCATCTCCTGCGTGCGGATCTGCACCTCGAACGGTCGTGCATCGGTGCCGAGCACGTTCGTGTGCAGCGACTGGTACATCGACTCCTTGGGGTTGGCGATGTAGTCGTCGAAGCCACCGGGCAGCGGGTGCCAGATCTGGTGCACGATGCCAAGTGCGCCGTAGCACTCCGGGATGGTGTTTACGAGGATGCGCACGGCGAGCAGGTCGTGGATCTGGTCGAACGTCTTCCCGTCCTCGGCGTAGCGCTGCATCTTTTCTTTGATCGACCAGAGGTGCTTCACGCGCCCACTCACCTCGGCGTCGACGTGCGCTTCGTCGAGTGCGGCGCGCAGCTCGTCCTCGACGCGCACAACGAAGGCTTCGCGCTCCGTGCGGCGCGCGTTCACCATCTCAGTGACGCGGCGGTACTCGTCGGGCTCGAGGTAGTGGAACGCGTGGTCCTCGAGCTCCCACTTCATCTGGTAGATGCCGAGGCGAGCTGCGAGCGGCGCGTAGATGTCCATCGTCTCGCGCGCGATCGCGATCTGGCGGTCGGCGCCGAGCCATTCGAGCGTGCGCATGTTGTGGAGGCGGTCAGCGATCTTGATGATCACGACCCGCACGTCCTCGGCCATGGCGACGAACATCTTGCGGAGGGTCTCGGCATCGACGTTCGAGGCGCGCCCCGAAGTCGTCGGAATCTGGTCGATCTTGGTCGCGCCTTCGACGAGCTTCGCTACGTCAGGCGAGAACTTGCGAGCGATCTCCTCAGGCTTGATGCCGCAATCCTCGACGACGTCGTGGAGCAGCGCGGCGCGCACCGTGGCGACGTCCATGTGGAGTTCGGCGACGAGGTGGGCGACGGCGATAGGGTGGACGATGTACGGCTCGCCCGAGGCGCGGAGCTGGCCATCGTGGCACGCGTAGGCGAACTCGTAGACCTCGCGGATGCCGGCCACCCGATCAGCCGGGAGGTACGAGTCGAGCGTCGCGAAGAGCTCCTCGACGCCTGTGGGAGCCTGCTCGGAGACAACCATCTTCCGTTCACGGTAGCACGCCTGTTGCGCGCCTGCAGGCCGCCAGCGCCGTCACGGAGCCGCCGAGGAGCGACGCTCGCACGGCACTCTCAGCACGCCTAGACTCGTGAGATGCCCGACCTACGAGCTCCTCGAGGCATGCACGACCTGCTCCCGGAGGATGAGGCGCTGTGGCGCTTCGTCCGGGACACCGCGGAGCGCGTCGCACGCCTCTTCGACTACCGCCTGATCTCGACTCCAATCGTCGAGGACAGCCGTGTGTTCCTCCGCACTGTGGGCGACGAGAGCGACATCGTCTCCAAGGAGATGTACCTGTTCGACGACCGTGGCGGCGACCACCTCGCGCTGCGGCCCGAGGGCACGGCAGCCGTCGCCCGCGCATACCTCGAGCACGGCATGGCGAGCCGTCCCCAGCCGGTGCGGCTCTGCTACTTCGGGCCGATGTTCCGCTATGACCGTCCGCAGGCGGGCCGCTACCGCCAACTCTGGCAGTTCGGCGTCGAGTGCATCGGTGACGCCTCCCCCTCCGCTGACGTCGAGGTAATTGAGCTCCAGCGCACGCTCTACGAAGAGCTCGGCCTCGGTGACCTCAAGCTGCGCATCAACTCGATCGGTACGGCCGAGACCAGGCATCGTTATGTCGAGGCGCTGCGCGCCCACTTCGAGCCGCACGTCGCGACGTTTTCCCGCGACTCGCAGCGGCGGTTCGAGACCAATGTGCTGCGCATCCTCGATTCCAAGGAAGATGCAGAGCACCCTGCCCTGCTCTCGGCGCCGAGCATCCTCGACTACCTCGATGAGGGCGACGAGGCCCATTTCACCGAGGTCCGCGCACTGCTTAATGCCCTGAACGTGCGCTACGAGGTAGACCCGCGCATCGTGCGCGGCCTCGACTATTACGCCCGTACCGTCTGGGAGTTCGAGCCGGCGGGTGCTGGCGGGCAGTCCACCGTAGGCGCCGGAGGCCGCTACGACGGCCTCATCGAGCTGCTCGGCGGACCGCACACGCCGGGGGTGGGCTTCGCGACCGGCATCGAACGCATTATGCTGAACCTGCGTGAGCGCGCTGCCTCCGTCGAGGAGCCACGGGTCGACCTCTACGTCGCACCGCTGGGGGAAGCAGTCAACGGCTCTGCCATGCATGCCGCCCGACGCGCCCGTGCTGCCGGCTTTGCCGTGCGCGCTGGCTTTCCCGGTCGAGGGATGCGCGCACACTTCCGAGCTGCCGAGAGCGCCAATGCTCGCTTCATTGCGATCGTCGGCGAGGCCGAGGCCGCCCGGGACATCGTCCAGCTCAAGCCACTCGGCGCGGAAGCCGACCAGCGAGAGGTCTCGTTCGACGACCTCGCCGAAGCGCTTCGGTAGGAGTTACTCATGAACACCGCATGGCACGCAGCAAACCCTGTACCGAGGACGCCACGGGCGACCTTGCGCATCGCGTGGCATGTCGCGCACGTAGAAGCGTGCGGCTGCCGGCCGGTCCCCGCAGCACTGGCGGAGGCCGTCGAGGCAGCGATCAAAAGCCGCTAACTCCGTCCCTGCTATCCTGAGCACATGTTCGAACGACTTCGCGAGATTCTGGCCCGCTTCGAGGAGATCACCCGTCTCCTCTCGGATCCGAACGTCGCCTCTGACCTCAAGCAGCTTCAGGATCTCGGCCGCGAGCGCTCGTCGCTCGAGGACATGGTCGCGGTCTACCGGCGCTATCTCGAGGTCGACTCAGCGCTCACCGACGCTCGCGCGATGGCACGCGAGAGCGACGAGGAGATGCGGGAGCTCGGCCGCGAGGAGGAGTCACGCCTCGACGGTGAGCGAATCGCACTCGAAGAGCAGTTGAAGCTCGCGCTGCTGCCGCGGGATCCCGCGGACGAACGGGACGTGATCGTCGAGATCCGAGCCGGCACCGGCGGCGAAGAAGCCGCCCTGTTCGCGGGCGACCTGTTCAAGATGTACCAGCGCTACGCCGAACGGCAGCACTGGCAGACGGAGATCATCGACACGGCCGAAGTCGGTAACGGTGGCTACCGCGAAATCGTGTTCGAAGTCCACGGCAAGGGTGCGTACTCGCGCCTGAAGTTCGAGTCAGGCGTGCACCGCGTGCAGCGTGTCCCCGAGACCGAAGCGCAGGGCCGCATCCACACCTCGACCGCCACGGTCGCCGTCCTTCCCGAGGTCGACGAAGTGGATGTCGACATCAACTGGAACGACGTGCGCATCGACATCTTCCACTCGGGTGGTGCTGGCGGTCAGAACGTGAACAAGGTCGCGACGGCGGTGCGCATGACGCACATGCCGACCGGCATCGTCGTGCAGTGCCAGGACGAGCGCTCACAGGGTAAGAACCGTGCCAAGGCTGAGGCCGTGCTGCGCGCGCGCATCTACGAGCTCGAACGTGCGCGGGCTGCGGCTGAGGTGGCGGGCAACCGCAAGGCGCAGGTCGGCACGGGTGAGCGTTCGGAGAAGATTCGCACGTACAACTTCCCGCAGGACCGCGTCACCGACCACCGCGTGAACCTCACGCTGCACTCGATGCCGCGCATCCTCGACGGTGAGATAGACAACCTCATCGACGCCGTCGCTGTGGCCGAGCAGACCGATGCGCTCGCCGGCGTTAGCTGAGGCTCGTTTGGACTCGGCGCTACATGCGTCGGATCGAACCCCACGCAGCGGTGAACACGACGAACGTCACCAGCGCCACGACCATGAACGAGCCCATGCCGATCTCGGGCCCGTACCACTGAATCAATAGTCCCATTGGCAGCGCCCCCAGCGGTTGCAGGCCAGCCGTCATCTGCCAGACCGCCATGATCCGCCCGCGTACCTCGTTTGGTGACGCGATCTGCAGCAGTGTGTTGTTCAGTGCAAACGCGACCGAGGAGAACACGCCGCCGATACCCAGTGCGGCGAGCGACAGCGCGTAGTTGTGCGAGAACGAGAATACGAGCACGCCAACGATGTAGACCAGGAAGCAGCCGAGCATCAGCAAGCCCTTGTTCTTCGGATTCCCGAGGAACGCCAGCACGCCAAGTCCGAGCACTGCTCCCCACCCGGCCATCGAGGCCAACCAGCCGTAGCCGCTGGCCCCCTCGTGCAGCACGTCACGCGAGACCAGCGCGATGAACGGGAGATACGGCACGACCAACAGCGTCGGGATCGTATGCACGATCATCAGACCGAGCACCCGCTTGTCGCGCCAGGTGGCGGTGAACCCCTCGACGATCTGCGTCATCGCGTTGCCGTTGTTACGGAGTGGGCGCTGACGGGTCTTGTTGCTGATGAACATCGTGAGCACAACGGCGAGCACTTGCGTCGCAGCGAGTGTTGCGAACGGGGCACCGTTGCCCCAGGCCGCGATCATCACGCCGGTCAGCGGCGGCGCGGCGATGCGGGCCACGTTCTGCACGATCGAATTCATTGCGATCGCGTTGGCTAAAGTCTCGTCCGTCGAGATGTCGAAGATGAACGCCTGCCGTGCCGGCTGCGTGAGCGACTGGATCACACCACCAGCGAACGCGAGCACATAGACGTGCCACAGCTGGATCGCGCCGCTCAGGATCAACAGCGCAAGCAACGCGGCCTGCACCACGCTTGAAGCGGTCGTCCAGATGATCACCTGCCGCCGCGGGAAGCGGTCGGCGAGATAGCCGCCCAGTGGTGCGGTCAGCGTCCCGACGCCGGCACGGAACGCCGAGATCGTCCCGAGCTGCACTGCCGACCCGGTCAGGTCGTAGGCGAGCCACGCCATCCCGATCTGCTGCGCCCACTGACCGAACCCGAGTGCGAGCGTCGAAAGGCCGAGGTAGCGGAAGTCGGCATCCTCGAACGAGACAAAGGCGGCAGGCAGCCGGAAGCGGCTCGGCGGCGGTGCAGGGGCGAGGGTGGCGACGTTAGCTGACGCGCCTGTCGAGGGATCGGGACTCGTCATCGGGTGCCACCATTCGGTGCTCGCCGTGCGTGGCGCAGTCATACCACATGCGTGCTTGGACCCGCTCGTCAGGGTTCGAGTGACGCCGGCGACCTCGCACCCAACAATGAGCGCGTGACGATCCTTCGAGCACACCTCCAGGCCGCCGCCCGCGCCCTGATCGCAGCGGGCTGCGACGACACGCTCGATGAGGCACGCCTCGAGGTCGAGGTGCTGTACGCCGAGGCGTCTGGCCTGACTCGTGCCGCTGTGTTGGCGCGCGGCAGCGACGAGCCTGATCCGGTCGCACTCGAGACATTCGAGGCGACTCTCGTGCGCCGGCTCGCACACGAGCCGCTCGCGTACATCCTCGGGCGCCGCGAGTTCTACGGCATGACGTTCGCGGTGCGACGAGGCGTGCTCATCCCCCGCCCCGACACAGAAACCCTTGTCGAGGCGGCGCTGGCCGCGGTTCGCGCGCATCCCGCCTCGCGCCGACTCGTCCGCGTCGCGGACGTCGGCACTGGTTCCGGCGCTATCGCGCTGACGCTCGCACGCCACGCGCCGACCGCGAAGGTATGGGCCACCGACCAGTCCACCGAGGCCCTCGCGATCGCTGGCGCGAATCGCCGCACGTTTCACCTCGAATCGCAGGTCGTGCTGCTGGCCGGTGACTTACTCGAGCCACTGCTCGATCCGCTGCACGTCGTCGTCGCCAACCTGCCCTACATCCCCACTGCCGAGGTCGACACGCTGGCGCCCGAGGTGCGCGACTGGGAGCCACGAGGTGCCCTCGATGGCGGCGAGGACGGCTTGGCGCCGTTCCGCGCCCTGGCGGCCCAACTACCGGAGCATCTCGCCGAGGGTCCACACGCCTTGCTCCTCGAGGTCGGCGCCGGGCAGGCTTCAGAGGTTGTCTCGATCATCACGGCGGCAATCGGCGGCTCGGTCTCGCTCCACCTCGATCTTGCCGGCATCCAGCGTGTGGTCGAGGTACGCGTCGGTTACTGAGTCCGAACGCGGCGGCCACTCGTATCACTCACGTACCAGTGAGGGGCTGTCATGACTCGATCCGCTGCTGCTATCGGCCTATTCGTTATGTCGTTCGTTGCACTCGCCTGCTCGGCGCCTGCACTTAGCCCTGTCGCAGCGACGGGTACGCCGGCCGTCACGGCTACAGCTGCCGCAGCGCGAGTCGTCATCACGTTCAAGGACTTCTCGGTCGCCTCGAGTGCTTCGTCGGTGAAGGCTGGCGATGTCACCTTCGAGGCGAAGAACGACGGCAAGCTCCCGCACCAGTTCGTGGTGGTGAAGAGCGACCTCGACGCGGCCGCGCTGCCGCTGCACGAGCAGAAGGAAGTCGACGAACCGAAGGTGCAGATCGTGACTCGTATCCTCGACTTCGACAGCGGTCAGGCGAAGACCGTCACGGCGAAGCTCGCGCCGGGTAAGTACGTGCTGCTGTGCAACGTGCCGTCGCATTACACCAGCGGCATGTTCACTGCGTTCGTCGTGAACATGCCGAATCCCCGCACATGAAAACGGGCGCCTGCGAGGGCGCCCGTTTTCATGTCGTCCGAGGCGAACTCGTTACTCCCGAGTGCGCTGCGCGATCTGGTAGATCTTGCCCTCGGTCTTGATCGACGGTGCGATCACCATGCGCGACGAGTGGAACTCGCGGATGGTCTGCGCGCCGCACGTCGCCATCGAGGTGCGCAGCGCACCGACGAGGTTCTCCGTGCCATCCGTGCGCGAGGTCGGCCCGAACAGCAACTGCTGCAGCGAGTGGTTGCGCCCGATCTGGACACGCACGCCGCGCGGTAACTCGGAGTTCGAGGTCGCCA
>Ga0114969_10003094_pt1 | contig 13467 bp, 9 predicted proteins | sample M_130807_MF_Meta_FD_87316 | JGI IMG/M metagenome (GOLD analysis project Ga0114969, IMG submission 87316) | Freshwater microbial communities from Lake Montjoie, Canada to study carbon cycling - M_130807_MF_MetaG | ecosystem: Environmental > Aquatic > Freshwater > Lake | place: Lake Montjoie...
CGGTAGCAGATAAAGCAGCAACTGCGGTAGCAGATAAAGCAGCAACTGCGGTAGCAGATAAAGCAGCAACTGCGGTAGCAGATAAAGCAGCAAATACAATAACTGCGGTACCAGCGGCAGCAAATACAGTAACAGCGGCAGTACCAACGGCAGCACCAGCGGCAGTACCAGTGGCAGTAACAGCGGAAGGAGCATCAGAAGAAGCAATAAAAAAATTGGTTGAAACTAATTACAAAGAAGTCGATACCTGGTTCACAAAAATAAAACCTTTTCTAACTATTGAAAATAGTATTGTTTTATTTATTATTATGGGTATTGGTGTAGCCTTGTATTTCATTTTAAGCATAATAATAAAAAAAATATTCAAAGAAGGGTTTTTTGGCGATAGCAAAGGCGATAGCAAAGGCGATAGCAAAGGCGATAGCAAAGGCGATAGCAAAGGCGACGTTGATACCAAAGAAGAAAACAGCAAGAAAGTTAAGATTGACGAGGTTGAACGTCAACTTCAAGAACGAATCACAAGTATAAACACCAATTTGACTTCACTCAAAAAACGCATGGACGACGCCGATATTGTGAAAGACAACAAACCCACCAACTTGGCGATTGCTATTCAAAACAACATTTTAGCGGTAAAAGAGGCGATGATGAAAATAATTGCGGGATTGGTTATTCAGACCAAGATGAATAATGGCGCCCTTAATGTAGTAAGCCAGACAAATGCATTCCAAAAAAACATGACCGATTCTATAAAAAACTTGACCAATCCAAAGTAAAATGTATGTAAATATGTATAAATATCATATGTCTTTATAGTAAGTAAGTGTTATAATGAATAGTGTATTTATTGGAATCATAATTTTATGTATATGGTATTTTTTCTTTTATGAACCACCGAGTGAAATAGAGACAATTGTTAACAATTTGAACACGGATTTCCAAGAAGGATTTGGGATTATATCGGCATCAACGCCAGACACAGATGATATAAAAAATTTCTATAAACGAGCAACCGATTTGTCTAATAATCTTGGATATGCCGAGAAAACAATTGCCGAAATGAATGAAAATCTTAATAAGAAACAGTTTGATGTTGCGGTAGGTGATGCGAGCAAGATTTTAGAGGCAAATCGAAAACGCGTCGAACTCGCATCATTGACCCAAACAATTCAGCAATCATATTTGGAAAATACGGCGGCACTAAATAAATTGATGGATGATTATAAGGCTTATGTTGGAACAAATACGGAAAAACTCAAAGAAATGGCGGAAAAATCCATCCCGAATTATTTATTGAGAAATAATTATGTGAATGGTATACAAAATGTGCGCAATGGTCTTAGAAAAATTCACATTAAGATTCGCAATTTTTTAGAAAAAAGTGGAATAATTGTTGCACCTCTAGAACCTGGTTTATTGAATAAGAAAAAAACATAGACCTAATATTTAGGTGATTTTTATCTATGTAGAAATTATAATGGATAAAGATTTTGCAATTGTAATTGGTGTGCTTTTTGTTGTAATAATGTTGTCTCTTGCATTTTCCACTGAAGGAATTACGGGGGTTTATGCGTCGTCAAGTAGACTGATTGAATACCCGTTTGAGGGTTTTGAAACTAAGGTATTAGAAGGTAATAATCATGATAAAAAACATGATACTGCTAAAAAAGTAGAGGGATTCGAAGGTCTTCAATCTGGCCCGATTGATGAGCAAATTATTGGATTTATGTACAATAATGAATCAAATACTACATGCAAGGGATACGGATACACAACATCTAAGGGAAATGTTTGTTTAACAGATGCGGATATTAAATTGTTGACGACTAGAGGAATGAATGCGACGGGTGTTCAGTCACAAATTGGCGCGTAAAAAACAAGTCGTTTTCACAATCTTACCAAGTTGAATAACAATCATAACAAAACGAACACGTCATCATATTATCATACCCAATTTCAAACGTTTCTTCCGCAGAATTTATGTGCGGACATACAACCTTAAGTCTCTCTAAAACAAGGTCAAAACTTTCTTTTTTTATTGGTCTCACCCCCCACAATACTCTGCGCCAACGCATCAATGTTTCCAAATCCGCGCTCTCAATCTTCGTCTTACTGTCTTCTGAATTCAACAGGTCTACGTGGCTATTATATTCAGTTTCTTCGTCTTCGAGGTCTTTATATTGCTTGCAGCCACATTTTTTGTCACTATTATTGTCCGTGCACGCGGCGCAGCAACTAGTATATTCATTGATATCGGCATTTTTCTGTTTATTATCCATTGTTTAAATCAAATATTTTTTGATTTAAAAATCGTTAAATACCAAGCCTTCAATTTTATGGATTACATATACATTGAGCAAAGAACACTCTGAGACATTCCCTCTTCAACCTTAATCAACGTATCGACGTCTTTTTTGGAAACCGTGTATGGAAACGACACAGACAATCCCATATCTTTATCAAAAACTCCCGTTCCGGATTTCACCAATCGATATAAATTCAGCTTTGTATGAATAACCTCCAAGCAACGCTTCAAATTTCGCACGCCATCCTCCCCCTTTGCTTGATTACTAATAATATGACTAATAACGTCATCTGGGATTACTACGTCGTTTTCCAAAAACCCAACTTGTTCGCGAATCTTAGGTAATAAATGATCTTTCGCAATAATGATTTTCTCCTTGGCGTCATAGCCCTTGGTCTTAATCTTATACATACGGTCTCTTAACACAGGATTCACCAAATTTGCATCATTATAACTGAAGATGAAAAGACACTTGCTCAAGTCAAAATCTATTTCCGAAAAATACTTGTCGTGATATTGACTATTTTGCGAAGTGTCCGTCAAATGCGTCAAAATACCAATGATTTCTTGGCCGCGCGGGGTGTCGCTAATCTTGTCGAGCTCGTCAAAATAAATTACGGGGTTCATACACTTGCTCTCAATGAGAATTTGAACGATTTTGCCCCATGTACTGCCCTCATAAGTATAACTGTGACCCTCCAAATAACTGCCGTCGCCGCAGCCGCCGAGCGCAATAAACGCAAATTCGCGACCCAAAATCTTGCTTATACCGTCCTTAATGAGTGACGTCTTTCCAGTTCCAGGTGGGCCATGTATCGCAATGGCGGTGCCGAGTGATTTGGGATTGGAAATCCATTGGCCGATCATCTGCATAATCTGCATTTTGGCGTCATTTAGACCATACACACAAGAATCCAATTGATTCTTTGCCTGAACTACAAAATCATTGCATTTATCTAATCCGTCCGCTATACTGATGGTTAGACTCTTGTTGATATTAAATGGGATTCGCATAAAAGTATCCACCCAATTCTTGAGCTTGTAATACTCATTATCAATACCGGGTTCCATCTGGTTCAACACATTCAACTTTTGGAGTGCAGTCGCCTTCAACTTAGGCGGAATCTTGGATTGAAGTAGAGACAGCCGATATGGTTTGTCTACAAACATATAATTGTTAACCTCCTTCAAGTCATCCATAATACGGATTTGCTCTTTATTAGACATCTTCTTTTTGAAAAACGAGATTTCGTCAGCATATTCCTGAGTGTCTGGATTGGATAACAAATCCTCATATGTATTGGCGTTCTTGTTTCTGGCGTGTTTGATGAGTTTCTTAATAGAATGTTCACATTGCTTAAGTGCTTTCTTAATAATTGTGTTCTTTGGCTTGGCGTGCAACTTCTCAAGAAGCACCTTCTTGAGTTCAATAATCTCCTTGTATTTATCCTCAATATCAACTGTTTCAGAAACGGGCTCGTCTTTGTCTGCCTTTTTCTTATCCTTTTTCTTATCCTTCTTCTTGTCTTTCTCGTCTTTCTTGGAAATATCAACCAAACTTTGTGACGATTCCGCCTCGGGAATGGCTACATAATTTTCTTTCATAAACGTCTTTTCATCCTCACTTGTATATTCATCATCGCACGAAGCGGCTGACGCAACACGGTTCAAGGCAGGGGAAACCAAACTGTTTCCGCCAATAGTAAATGTAATTTTATAGTTTTTCTCCCCTTCATCTTCATCCTCCTCTTCATCATCATCAATATCTTCATAAACGGTCTCTTCGTCTTCATCATCATCATCAATATCATCCATATAAAAATCCTCATCTATTTCATCTTCAGATTCATTGCGTCGTCTGGACTTGGACTTGGACTTGGACTTGGACTTAGATTTTGATTTGTTTTTTGGGGAACTTGATTTCTGGCGACGACTTGAAGAATGTGAGCGCACTTTTTCTTCAGTATACTTCGAAGGGAATAACTTATGAAGAGTCCTGTGTAAACTCTCCATTGTATCGTCAGATTCATCAGATATATCGGATTCTTCTGACTCTGACTCTGACTCCTCCTCAACGCAATGCTTGCGTCTATGATTTTCTTTCTTGCCTTTTTTTCCTCGGCGGTGTTTTCTGGTAGAATGGTCACTGCTGCTCGGATTACTGTCTGAAATTGACTCATATTCATAATCACTATCCGAATCGCTGTCCGAGTAAACACTCGACTCGCTATCGGAATCGTCATTGCGACTATTCTTGTAATTTTTCTTCTTATATACTTCTACCTTTGGCTTCATAGTTTATATAAATCATGTTTAGTGTTTATTTTGTTTTGCTTTATTATTTTTGTGTGAGTTTCCAATAAAATTGAACGAACTTGTTTTACTTTACAAAATAATATAAATAAAACCTAATATATTATATAGCATCTTATTAAACCAAAAATGTCTGGAAGTAAACAATACCAATCAAGTGCTCACTACAAAAACCCATCCCGAATTATTGGAATTCAGTTTGGGATGATGTCTCCTGAGGAAATTCGCAAAGGTGTTGTGGAGATTACTTCAAAAAATACGTATGTTGGAAACAAGGAAGAACCTGGTGGACTGTTTGATCCGCGAATGGGTGTTTTAGGACCTGGAACCATCTGTCCTACTGATGGGTTAACCTACATCAACACGCCTGGATACTTTGGATACATTGAACTGGCCCGCCCTGTGTTCTTCATTCAACATATCAAGGAAGTTATGAGAATTTTGAAATGTGTGTGTTTTAAATGCAGCAAGCTCCTCATTAGTAAGGACCAACATAGTCACGCGCTCAATATTAAGCCGAGCGACCGATGGGATTATGTATATAAGAAATGTTCATCTGTCGACAGATGTGGAAAAGAAACTGAAACTGGTTGTGGATGTAAACAGCCGAGTAAAATCAAGATGGATGGAATGGCCACCATCACAGCTTCGTGGACGAGTTTGGAAAACGACGAAGTTGGTGGCGATTCCAACGCAAAGTCAAGTTTTGATATGCGCCTAACTGCTGAAATGGTCTTGAAAATCTTCAAGCGTATTTCGGACGAAGACGTTAGTTTCATGGGATTCAATCCTATGTGGTCGCGACCCGACTGGATGGTCTGTCAAGTACTTCCGGTAGCTCCACCCGCGGTTCGACCATCGGTCAAACAGGACGCAAACCAGAGAAGTGAAGATGATTTGACTCATATATACGCTCACATTATCAAGACCAACCAAGATTTAGAAGACCGCATTTTGAACAATGCACCTCAACAAACAATTGATAATTTGTCAGATATATTACAATACTTTGTTGCGATGATTGTGAATAACAAGGTGAAGGGTGCAGTTCCGATGGCGCAACGCTCGGGACGACCCTTACAATGTATCACTGGACGCATCAACAGTAAGAACGGCCGCATTCGCGGCAATTTGATGGGAAAACGTGTGGATTTCAGTGCGCGTTCGGTTATCACTGGCGACCCCAATTTGTCGATTCGTCAATTGGGTGTTCCAAAGAAAGTCGCAATGTGTTTGACGAAACCCGTGGTAGTCAATGACCGAAATCGCGATTTCCTGTTAAAATTGGTTCAAAATGGTCCTGAGGAATATCCAGGGGCCAAGATTTTGGAAAAGAAAAACGGCGACAGCATTCCGTTGAGATATGTAGACCGATTGTCGATTCGATTGGAAAATGGAGACACCGTTCATCGTCATATGATGGACGGCGATGCCGTGCTTTTCAATAGACAACCCAGTTTGCATAGAATGAGTATGATGTGTCATATTGCGAAGATTATGAAGGTGGGAGACACCTTTCGTATGAACGTTGCAGACACTCGACCCTATAATGCTGATTTTGACGGTGATAAACATCTTGTCACCAACAAGAGACTGCTTTTCAAGATGTAGATAAAACTTGAAAAGGAAAACAGTGTAATATCTATTTATTAAATGCGTTTGCATAGACGTGTTTGATAGATATAATCTCTTAGTCGTTCTATAAGAAATGTAAAAAGATTTAATAGAATGGCGACATAACCAAATTGCGGGAACTTCCTTAGAGCTTTCACTACCACTCAATGATGGAAACATTATTGAGGAACTCGGTTAATTGCCGAACCCAATGGTAAAAATGTGAAAGATTGGATAATCCGCAGCCAAGCCCCTAATCTCGTTATGATAGAGTATGGGGAAGGTTCAGAGACTAGATGGTCGTGGTTCGTAAATGAAGGTTTAATCAACCCGATACGGATTAAGGTATAGTCCAATCCTGTTTCGAAAGAACAGGTATATTTGCTGAATAAGCAAATGGAGATGAATATGCACATGCCCCAAAATGTCTTAGCCGAGGTTGAGCTAAGACATTTGGCGGCGATCCCATATCAAATTATCAGTCCGTCCAGTAATGCCCCCATTATTGGAATTTACCAGGACTCGATGTTGGGGTCATTTAGATTCACCCGTTCGGTTCTTGACTTCACGCCTCGCGAGGCGATGAATATGTTGATGAGTTATCCGAATGTGAATGTGAGCGAATTGCGCGGCAAGGAGAAGATTACCAATTTTGAAATCCTCTCCCAGATTACGCCGCCAATTTCATTGAAATACAAGACAAAGCAGTTTGATGATAAGACTGAGGATGCCGCAATTTCCAACAATGTTTTGGAAATTCACAATGGTAAGTATTTGCGAGGTCAAGCCGACAAACCCGTATTTGCTTCTGGAACAAAGGGCATTCTGAGTCGTGTTACAAACGATTTTGGAAATATGGCTGCATCCAACTATATTGATGATTTACAACAAGTCATCACCGAGTATATGAAGACCAGCGCGTACAGTGTTGGAATCAGCGATTTGATTTCCGACCCAGAAACAAGTAGAAGTATTCTTCAAATTATTGATGGAAAGAAAAATGACGTCCAGCAGTTAATGGACAAGGTTCATTTGGGAATATTGGAAAACAATACGGGCAAATCAAATATGATTGAGTTTGAAACCCAAGTCAACAACATTTTGAACAAGGCTACCGAACAATCAGGCAGCACAGCCGTCAAAAGTTTGAGTAAGAACAACCGATTTGTTATTATGGTGAATTCGGGTTCCAAGGGTTCCCTTTTGAACATATCACAGATGATTTCGTGTTTGGGGCAACAAAACGTTGATGGAAAGCGTATCCCCTATGGATTCGACAACCGTACATTGCCGCATTTCACCAAATATGATGATTCTCCAGGAGCTCGTGGTTTCATTGAGAACTCTTATATTTCGGGTCTAACTGCTCCTGAGTTGTTCTTTCATGCGATGGGTGGTCGTATTGGTTTGATTGATACTGCAGTCAAGACATCGCAGACGGGATATATTCAGCGTCGATTGGTCAAGGGTTTGGAGGACTTGAAGGTGGAGTATGATATGACGGTTCGAAACAATATGGGGAAAATCATCCAGTTTGCCTACGGCGACGACTCGGTGGATGCGACCCGTGTAGAGAACCAGTCTATTCCTCTGGTGGGGATGTCGATTGAGGACATTTACATGCACTACGATATCATCGGATTGAATGATAGTGACGGTGAGATGATTAAGATTTTCACTAAAGGCGCGGCCACCAGATTACGCAAACAGCGCGATGAAACCCGCGCGATGTGTAAGAAATATGTCGATTATATGGTGGAACATAGAGACAAATTGGTAGATATGGTTTTCAAATATCGCAATGATGATTTCTTGAAGTCGCCAGTTGCCTTCCAGTATCTCATTCAAAATATTCAGGGTCAGCTCGGATTGAACGCAAATAGTGCAGTAGATATTACACCATTGGAGTGTTTTGAAATGGCGGAGACAACTTTCAACATGTTGAGAAAGCTGAACTACTGTAAACCCACCAAATTGATGGAAGTGTTGTTCTTCTTCTATTTGTCTCCGAAAGAGCTATTGGTAAAGAAGCGTTTTAATAAGAGCGCCCTCACAATGTTGTTGGAAAACGTTGTTCTCAATTACAAAAAGTCCATAGTCCATCCTGGTGAGATGGTTGGTGTTATTGCGGGACAGTCGATTGGCGAGCCAACTACACAGATGTCTTTGACCAAGAATGAGGCAATCAAGGTCATGGAGAAAAAAGATGGTAATGTGTGTATTATTTCAACCACAATTGGTGAATTTTGTGATACTATTATTCAAAATAACCCAAGTCTCACATTTAATACTGGTCACCACGATAGTGTGGAAACCATTATTCAAGAAGAATATTATATAATGTCTGTTAAAGAAGATGAAACTGCTGAGTGGTGTAAGATTTCGCATGTGAGTAAGCATCCTGTTAATGGTCGTTTGATGACTGTTCGCACCAGAAGTGGAAGACTTGTTGAAACCACTACGAGTCATTCACATTTGATTCGCAACAACAATCGTGTAGAGCCAATTACTGGTTCAGATATGAGAGTTGGTATGAGAATACCAGTCACCAAGAAAATCCCAAATACATTCGTCAATGAAACTATTAAGATTGGCGATACTGAGATTAAGTTGGATAAGATATTTGGATGGTTTGTAGGAGCATATTTGGCGGAAGGAAGTGTAAATAACGATAGTTTTAAAAAGATTGCATCTCATATTAACAAATATGTTGTTCCTGACTATATGTTCTTATCTTCTTATGAATGTAAAGAGGCATTCTTGTTATCATATATCAAACATTCAAGTGAAATCAGAAATAATATGATGTATATTAAATGTGTAAATATTCAAATCGTAAAAGATATTTCATTGTTATTTAATTACTTTGATATATTCGCAATTATGAATGGATTATATTTGATAATACATCCTTGCTTTTCGGAGAAACTGGATTTGAATTGCGATTATGAAAATCCCATATTTGATGATATTGATAAGATAAATGGTCTGTCTAAAACTATTGTTGATTGTATTGAGGCGCTCGAAATAAATAATATAGAAAATTTTGATTCCATTGGACGTAGAACACTCCAAAAATATATTGGAGTATTTGAACAAGACGAGAATGCTTCTAAAATTGAATCTGAGCTTAAAATACTAAGACAAGCTGCTCACTCAAATGTGGTTTGGGACGAAATTGTGGAACTGGATATATATGAGGGTGACCAAACCGAATACGTATATGATTTTACTGTTCCTCAACATCAAACTTTTGTTACTGATTATGGTGTGTATGTTCATAATACTTTGAACACATTTCACTTAGCGGGTGTGTCGTCCAAATCCAACGTGACTCGTGGTGTGCCGCGTATCGAGGAAATTCTGCGCCTTACTGAGAATCCAAAGAGACCCTCAGCAACCGTTTATATGAAACCATATGAACAACACGAGAAGGACCGCGCCGCCAACTACTGTAATATGATTCAATACACCAAATTGGTGGATGTTGTGAAATCCGTCGAAATCTGTTTTGACCCAAATGACCACGCAACCAGCGTTCACGCGGACCAGGAATTAATCGACCAATTCTATGAATTCGAGAATATGATGGAGGAATGTAATCAATCATCCGACGTTCTGTCGTCAAAACCGGTTCGCTCCAAATGGGGTGTTCGTATTGAGATTGATGCCGAGACCTTGCTAGAAAAGAACATAACAATGGATGATATTCACTTTGCGATTTCATCATCGCACGGGTCGGACGTGAGCTGTATATATTCGGATATGAACTCGAGCAATCTTGTATTCCGTATTCGGCTGAATTCGTCGGTGTTTAACAAAGGCAAGAAAAAGAACAATCAAGAATCACTCGACCAATCAGACGAAATCTATTTACTCAAGAATTTCCAAGACAGCGTTCTGAACAACATTGTTTTGAGAGGTGTAAATGGTATTACAAATGTAAACCCGCGAATGATGAAAGACATGGTTGTGCTTGAAGACAGCAAGTATGTTAGAAAGGACACGTGGGTTTTGGATACAGTCGGCACCAATCTGATTGATTTGTTTGCACTTGATTTCATTGACTATACCCGAACTCATAGTAATGATATTCGCGAAGTATACGATTTGCTTGGTATTGAAGCGGCGAGACAAAATGTAATCAACGAGTTCATAGAAGTCATGGAAGCATCTGACGCATATGTGAATTATCATCATTTAAGTGTGTTATGTGATAGAATGACTGTGACCGCGCGTCTTGTGCCTATGTTTAGGTCTGGTATTTTAGGCGATGATATTGGACCGATTTCAAAGGGAACCTTCGAGATGCATACGGAGGTGTTCTTGGATGCGAGTAGACATGGTGAGTTTGACCAGATGCGCGGTGTTTCGGCGAATGTGATGTGCGGTCAGCCTGGATATTATGGAACAAACTCATTTGGACTGGTATTGGATATGAAAGCGTTGGAAAAGATGAATGACGTAGACATAACTCGTGTAGATATTAATACTCAAATAGATGATATGTTTGGAAAACTTGATACAATGGACGAAAATTGTACGTTGAAGAATATTCGAGTGGATAATAACATACAAAATCTTAGAGCGACAGATATGGGAACTTGCGGTGATGATGGATATGAGATATTCTAAGGTGCAGTAAACTGATAAGGTTCGGCGACCAAAGGTTCGGCGACGAAGTCGCCTTACCGACAGACAGATAAGGTGCAGTAAACTGATAAGGTTCTGTCGACAAAGATGCCTTACCAACAGATAAGGTGCAGTAAACTGATAAGGTTCAGTCGACGAAGTCACCTTACCAACAGATAAGGTTCAGTCGACGAAGTCACCTTATAAATTGTTTTTTACATAAAATTGAATCACAAGTTATTTCAATAAGTATAATAAAAATTAAAAATGGAGACTTTTATTATATTACTTGGTGTGGCTCTATTAATCGTTTGCTTACGCGTAGTCCGTGAGATCTATCTGAACCACACCACATTGGCTATGTATGCCCGTACGTTTGACGCCCATATCCACGACGACAATAACAATGTTGTTTATAAAATGTACTTATATAATGCGTTGCAGGTTCAATAAAATATAATAAATATATAATAGTAAGTAAATGTTTGGAAATTGTAAAAAAATCTGGTGTTTCACAAAAAAATATGCTCGCGTTTATCCATCAATCTATTGTAATTCGTGTTTTTCGAATATATCACATCTGCACCAATTTGATTGCGGACATTATATTTGTATAAGGTGTGTAAATAAATTACCAAATAAAAAGGGTTGTATAATCTGTAGTAATAATGTTTTTTATGCTTATGACGATAAAACCCGATAAAATTGAACTGTTTGGATTTTACAATGTATTATTCAAAAATAATAATACAATAGAATAATGCCGATCAAAGTCAATACACCCACAATTAAGCGCGAGGATTTTGTAAAAATCTTGGAGTTTTATAATCAACGCAAACCAATAGACGCAGAGCCACTTGAACGATTAGACCGAGCTGAAGGGGGATTCCAAATAAACGCAAAAAAGGCTGTTCCCCATCCAGAACCAAACAACAATATTCGCCAGCTGCGATGGTTTTATCAGCGTCTAGTTGGATACGACACATACAATACTCTTACTATAGAAGAGGAGGAGCTACTTTACAAATCACTTAAGGCCGTTTTGGGTGAAAATATGGTTGTGTGGGAATAACAAAGCAAAAACATATAAAAATTTAGAGCGTGAAATATATAGTTCTAAAATGCGTTCTAGTTATTATTTCAATAAATATGTAATTAATGAATATTCAAAATATCACACACCAGAAATAATATCAGACATAGAGTTGTTATATAGCGACGACCCACAAGACTTTAAGATATTATCCAAACAAGAACGACACGATAAAATCCTATATATGAATTCAACCGTTATGCAAATCAAGAACGACCCAAAAATAATAAAATCTTATTTATTAAATTATGTTTATACATGTGACCATAAAATAATAAACCCTATATTTGAAATCCGATTGAAATATTTGAAATACCGCGAATTAGATATAGATGAAGAAAAATCTGTTTTTTACGAGGCGCAGCGTAAATATCAGGTGTTATATCGATTCATTAATAAAATCAAGTTTAACAAGATGCGTAAGTTCGACAATGAATGTGACTTGTGTATGGTGCCGTTTTCATCACTTTTAGCCAAACAAACCGTTTGGCTATTTGAAAACGGACTTCGGTTTCAATTTAATGTACGCGACTTATTAAATATTGTGGTATCGTCTTTATCATCGTGTTTTTATATGTTCGAAACAGCAAAACTACCTAAGAATCCGTTTACCAATACCAAACTAACTTTGTTCCAACTACATTTGATTTATATTCGATTATGTGAGATGAAAATAAAAATTCCACTAATGTTTGAACTATTTTATAAATCTAATTTTATATTGAATAAGTTCAAACGCGACAATTCACGATTTTTGGCGATATGTGCTATAGAGACACATTATAGAAAAGACGTTGTTGTTTCAAAAGAACGTGTAATAGACGTTCTTGAAATGATAAATGATTATTGTAATCCGTTTATGAAAATACGGTTCCATAAAGATTTTCCAATACAAAAAATATACGACGTGTTTCGCCCGTATTTGATTTTAAGGTCAAAATGGGTTGCTTTTAAGTGTTTTGATTCAAAAGAGAAATTAGAAAATGGACTGAAAATATTTAGTATGTATAATCCTATGTTTGGACACAAATATTTTGATAAAAGTGAAAATTCTGATTTTGATGACCGTCATATTTCATTTGGCGACTTATTTAATAGTAAGTTCTATGATGAGAATATGCAATCAATGATTGAAGTAGCTATTCATAATAAAACTAAATATGGAAGTCTTTTTAATACTGGTCTTCGACCGATTGATGATGTTCAATATATTTTGATGAAAACGCGCGAAAATCAGTTTCCTGAATATGAACCGCCAGTCGTTCAACAAGAAGAAGAAGAAGAAGAAGAAGAAGAAGAAGAAGAGGAAGAACATTATGATTCAGAAGATGAAGATGATTATGACCCATAAACCATATTACAAAATAATATAAATAGTTGCGTATATACATCATAACAAGAATATGGAATTTGAATTTAACCTAGCAAACTTCGAGGCGTTATTTTATAATAGGTTTCCCCTATCCGAAGTGTTTTGTTTGCTTCAATTTGTCCCATGCACAAAACATAG
>Ga0114969_10003097_pt1 | contig 13459 bp, 14 predicted proteins | sample M_130807_MF_Meta_FD_87316 | JGI IMG/M metagenome (GOLD analysis project Ga0114969, IMG submission 87316) | Freshwater microbial communities from Lake Montjoie, Canada to study carbon cycling - M_130807_MF_MetaG | ecosystem: Environmental > Aquatic > Freshwater > Lake | place: Lake Montjoie...
AACTTTTTTAAAATTATCAGAGCTTAATTTTTTTTATGGTCACAGCTTTTTAAAATTTGAACATTTTTTTGAATTTCCAACATTTATTTGCAAAATTGAAATTTGGACATTTATAAATGTCCATTTTGAAAGTTCTGGAAAAAGTCTTGGAAAAAAAAAAGATATAAAACAATAAATTCCCAAAGGGGCTTAAAGAAAATTTCCAAGCTTTTGGTTAAATCGTGGGTATAAATTCCCAATCCAATTCTTCACAAATTTGCTTCCATATGGTGTCCTGTTCTATCCTTTTTTCACGATCCTTTAGCATCGGGAAGTGCTCCAAATATTGGTCCTCGCCTAACAATTCGCAGAGCTTATATGCTGTGTAATAATAATTAAGAAAGTTGACCCGGTCATCTGGACAATATTTGGAGTATGGTGACTGCAGTTCAATAAAAAGGTTGCACAATGTTTCTTCTAATTCTTGAGACATGATTGGAGGTTTAATTCCTAATTTATCTTTAATAAAGGGGATATGTTCATAATATTTATTATAACCTAATTTTTTAAGAATTTCCTTAGTTTTGTTATTAGTAATTTGAGCTAATTCAATTCTCTCTTTTTTGATTTGCAATTTAATATTTTCAATAACATCATTGGGTATTTGAGTAGTTTCTTTACCTTGAAATTGTGCCAAAATTTCCTTGAAATGATTAATTCTTTTATAAGCATAAAAACAAACCTCTTTAGGTGGTTCTTTATATGATGGTTTTTCATTTTCAATTAAATAGGGTATATTTCTAAAACATTCATTGCATATTAAAATGCCTTCATCTTCGAGTGGAATTAATTCTCCTTTATGGCAAAATTGACAAATATCACTTTGACAAATAAACGAGTTTATATCAATAAAAGTATCGTCGATATTACTGAGGTATTTTTGAACAATATTATTATTTTTTAGTTGATTTAACAAATTAGAAGTCTCTTCTTTTTTAATTTTAAAAAAAGAGTTAAGTATTTTATTTTTATCAGAAATATTATTATTAGATCCTTCTGAAATATTTTTTTTATTTTCAAAATAATCAAAAATAAATTTGGAATTATCTAAAAAATATTCTTTTTTTTTGTTTTTCAAATATTTTATATTTTGAGTAATTTCATTAATTTTATCTTGATAGTCTAATTTTTGCTCAAGAGTAAACGTATTTTCGGTTGCTAATTTTTGTTTTAGTTCTTGTTTTTCCATTTGTAATTCGGGTATCGTGTTGTTTTCATCTTTAGAAAACTCATTTAAGAATTCTTTGTGTTTACCATCAAGAGTAATAGAGCTTTTTTTGTTGTATTTAATTTTTTTCACAGATTTTGGTTTAAATGTTGGCATAAGTTCTTTAATTATAAAAACGAAACTTATTTAATTATTAATAAAGTTAAAATATATTTTTAAAAAATAAAGGATTTAAATAAAATTAAATAAAAATGAAATAAAATAAAGAAATAATAATAATACTATAATCAAAAAATGGATATGCTACTTGACACAATGTTTATTAAGCGATTTTGTTTGCCGACAAATGCGAATATAGAAAAATATGAAACGGGAGAGGAAAATATTCCAGCGTGTTTGTGTGGAAATTACAACCACGCCGCGTGTGTTTTACAAGGGAAAGATCGCTAACTTGAAAAAAGGACGCATTTTAAGTTATGGAACAAATACAATAGGCGACGTTTATGGTAATGAGCCAGGTATTCACGCAGAGCATGATGCTTTGATAAAATTGAAGCCAATTAAAAATAGGAAAAAATTAGAAACAATAAATTTGTTGGTAATTAGATTATCAAGAACAAATAAACTGCAATCGAGTAAGCCTTGTAGTAATTGTATAAAAATAATGAACATAATTCCTGAGAAAAAGGGTTATAAAATTCAAAATATATATTATTCAGATAGTGAAGGAAATATAATTAAGACAACTTTAAACAATTTAGAAAAAGATGAAAAACACTATTCAAGATATTATAGAAATTCAAAACGATAATAAAGTTTAAAATAAATAATAGTTTTCTATTTTTTATTTAATGGATATTAAGATTAATTTGGATTGTTTAAAAGATTTAGAAAACAATTTTAAGATGGATGCTATTAAGTTTCAGAAAATGTTGTTATTGTATAATACAATAGAGCAAGGTTGGTCTGTAAAAAAGCGTGACAACTCATATGTTTTTACAAAAAGTTTGGAGAATAAAAAAGAAGTGTTAGATGATGCATATTTGTTGAAATTTATGAAGACGAATTTAGATTTAAATAAGCTGATAAACTAATAAATAATTATGATGTATTTATAAAATATATATAATAAAATTTAATTAAATTAATTAATTTTAATTAAATTAAATTTCAAAAAATTTTTTTCTTTAGCATTTATATAAAATGGGAGGCGGATTAATGCAACTAGTAGCTTATGGCGCACAAGATGTTTACCTTACTGGTAATCCTCAAATTACTTTCTGGAAAGTTACCTATCGTAGATATACTAACTTTGCCATCGAATCTATCGAACAAACATTTAACGGTCAAGCAGATTTTGGACGAAGAGTTCAATGTGTTATCTCCAGAAACGGAGATCTCGCTTACCGCACTTATCTCCAAGTTACTCTTCCTGAGATTAATCAACTTATGGGACTTGGAAACTACACCACTGGCCAAAATACCGGTGTTTATGCCCGTTGGTTGGATTACCCCGGTGAGCAACTTATTGCTCAAGTTGAGGTCGAGATTGGTGGTCAAAGAATTGATCGTCAATATGGTGACTGGATGCACATCTGGAACCAGCTCACTATGACCTCTGAGCAACAAAGAGGTTATTTCAAGATGATTGGTAACACCACTGCTCTTACCTTCATCACTGATCCCTCTTTCTCTGATGTTGAGTCTCCTTGCGACTCCTTGGCTCCTCGTCAAGTTTGTGCTCCTCGTAACGCTCTTCCTGAGACCACTTTGTATGTTCCTCTCCAATTCTGGTTCTGCACCAATCCTGGTCTTGCTCTTCCCCTTATTGCTCTCCAATACCACGAAGTCAAGATCAACCTTGATATCAGACCTATTGATGAGTGCTTGTGGGCTGTTACCACCTTGAACTGCAACACCAATCCTTACGGAGCTGCTGCTGGTCAATATGCTGTTGGCCGACCTGTTCCTGCCACCATAGCTTACAATCAATCTTTGGTTGCTGCCTCTTTGTATGTTGACTATGTTTTCTTGGACACTGACGAGAGACGTAGAATGGCCCAAAACCCCCATGAGTATTTGATCACTCAGCTCCAATTCACTGGTGATGAGTCTGTTGGTTCTTCCAGTAACAAGATCAAGCTTAACTTTAACCACCCCGTTAAAGAGCTTATCTGGGTTGTCCAACCTGATCAAAACGTTGATTACTGCTCTTCCTTGACTTGCGATGCTCTCCTCTTCAAGGTCCTCGGTGCTCAACCCTTCAACTACACTGATGCCATTGATGCTCTTCCCAATGCTATCCATGCTTTTGGAGGTCCTCAATCCATTGCTGCTGACTCCCGTGCTTACATTGATGCCCGAGGTTTGTTCCAAGATGCTGGTGCTCTTGACTACATTCCTGGCGCTGGCTTCACTGGTTACTGGCATGGTCCCTCCAATCCTTACAATGAGGCAAATCTCGGTGGTAATTCTATTCCCTTGAATACCACTGGTCTTCCTGCTTCCGTCATTGCCACCCTCCAGGAGTCTGGTGCTCACAAGGATAACTCTGGTGTCTCTGATGCCGGCACCTTTGTCCTCTCTGAGACCTCTTTGGACATGCATTGCTGGGGACAAAATCCCGTTGTCACCGCTAAGCTCCAACTTAACGGCCAAGATCGCTTCTCTGAGCGTGAAGGATCTTACTTCTCTTGGGTTCAACCTTACCAAGCGCACACCAGAAACCCTGATGAGGGTATTAACGTGTATTCCTTTGCGCTTAGACCTGAGGAACATCAACCCTCAGGAACGTGCAACTTCTCCAGAATTGATAACGCTACCCTCCAGCTTGTCCTCTCCAACGCTACCGTTGAGGGAACCAAGACTGCCAAGGTCCGTGTTTATGCTACCAATTACAACGTGTTGAGAATTATGAGTGGTATGGGAGGGCTCGCATATAGTAACTAAAAATCTTGTTACGATTTATCGTCACATTATCTTTTACATATTTTAATAATTAATTATTCTTTTTTAATTATTAAAGCAACAAACGAAGGATGTCCATACTATTTACACCCTTTTAAAGATATAATCAATTAATGTATTTAAGAATAATAAATACATAAATAAATATTTTAATAATAATAAAATATGAAAAACTTATTGATAACAGGAGGTTGTGGATTTATAGGTTCAAATTTTATTAATTATTTTTTTCACTTGAATAAAGATATGAACATTATAAATTATGATGCTATGTATTATTGTGCCAATGAAATGAATATAAATGAAGAAATTCGGAATTCACCAAGATATAAGTTAGTAAAAGGTAATTTGTGTTCATTTGATTTAGTTAGGTATGTATTAGAAAATAATAAAATAGATACAGTAATTCATTTTGCTGCGCAATCGCATGTTCAGAATTCTTTTGAGGATTCATTGCAATATACAAATGATAATGTAGTAGGCACTCATACTTTGTTAGAATGTTGTAGACGTTATGGAAATATTGAGCGTTTTATTCATATTTCAACAGACGAAGTTTATGGTGAGTCAATGTTAGAAGAAAATGAAGAAAAGAAGAACGAGGAGTCGATTTTGTGTCCAACAAATCCGTATGCTGCGTCAAAAGCTGCGGCCGAACTAATTGCAAAATCATATTACCATTCTTTTAAAATGCCTATTATAATTACGCGCGGCAATAATGTATATGGTCCCAATCAATATCCTGAAAAATTGATACCATTATTTATAGAATTATTAATAAATAATAAGCCAGTAACAATACAAGGAAATGGAACAAATGTGAGAGCTTTTCTGCATGTAAATGATGTATGTTCAGCGTTGAATTTGGTTTTAAAAAATGGCAAAATAGGAGAAATATATAATATTGGGAGTGATGAAAATGACGAATATACAATTCTTGATATTTCAAAACTATTAATAAAAAATATAATGAATACGGAAGAATATGATAAATGGATTATATATATTAAGGATAGACCTTTTAATGATAAACGATATTATATAAGTAATCAAAAAGTGAAGGATTTGGGATGGAAAATCGAAACAGAATTTAACGAAGGAATAATTAATTTAATAAATCATATTAAAATAAATAAAAATTAAGTATATTATAAATAAAAATAAATAAATAAAATTGAATTGAAAAACTAAGAAAATAAATAAGTATAATAATAAAATAAGATGACTGAGTTTGAACCAGAAACCATAGAATTATATTTTAAGCAAGTGTATACTTGTAAAACAAAGGAGTACCGCGTAAACTATAACTACACCTTGGCACAGCTATATGATTACATAACACCGAAAGCTTTTAGCGACGATTTTGGAATTGACCAAAATAGCTATAAAATAGAAATAGTAGAAGCAGGACAATTTGATAACGTGAATGGACGCGACGCCGAATTGGCACCGGCTTTGGACCCAAATGAAGAAATAACATTAAGAAATAAATATGGAGACAATATTAAACACAAGGCATTTTATATTAGGCCTGTTTTAATTAGTAGATCGAGAAGAAATGTTCTGCGTTTAGAAATACCAACAAACATTGACGAAGACGACAATACCCCTTTAGCGCCAAGAAGTTAAGAAAAAAAAACAGTATAATATAATTATTTATCACGATTATGTCTTTATATTTTGCACAACAATTTAGAGCAACGCGTATTTTAAATGCCGAGTTAAAAAAAATAATTAATTTATTAAATAAGCCGGTATATATTGTTTATTTTCTATATAACTTGCTACTATTCTATGCGCTCCATCAAGTAATATATAATTATTATTATTATTTATAATCCAAATTGGTTGAATATCTAATTTATTTTTAATTAGTTTTTGATAATATTCAACACTACTAATATCCTTATCTCCTCTTGGTCTATTATCTAAAGGATATGCTTTAATAGCAGATGTTTGTAATCTTTCTGGATTAAAATTATCAAGATTTTTACATTTTGATAATGGAAAAGATATTAGTTTAGAATTGAATATATGTTTCATAGTTGCTTCTTCTTTAGATTTGAATAATTTATTTGAAACCGATGTTTCAATACTATCTCGTAAAACTTGAATGTAATCCATATTATATAATATAATATGTTATTATTTTATGGTATTGTATCCTTTTTACAAGGCATTTAAAATACGCATTGCTCTAAATTAATTTTGTAAATATTTTTTTTTACAAAATTATGATGTGATATATTTATGTATTTATAAATTTATAATTTAGTTATCTTCCTCCTCCTCCTCATCAACAACATAAGCATTATTTACAAAATTTACGTTGCGACAATTAAATAGCTTATTCATATTAATAATTTCGGGTTTTTCGGTGTCAGATGTAAACAATTTAGATATTTGCGAATCATCTCTAAAACGAACCGTGTATGTTTGTTGAATATTATTTCTGCCAATGCGTCCCATACCCTGGATAATTTTTTCCTGTGTCAAATCCAAGTCCTTACTAAGATATCCATGACAGAATTGGTAATTTGTTCCATAAATATAGTCGCTGGAGGCAATAATCATATATAATTTTTGTTCATCCGCCATTTTTTTCATGATTTCAGTATACTTAATATTTTCATGATTAATAAAAACTCCTATTCCCATGAGTAACAATACTTTCCAGCTGTCGTCAATACCATTAAGAGACATAATATCGTTGACAGTATTTTCATCAATGTCGCTGGTGAATGCTTCAGTTGCATTTAATCCAATTGCCCATTTATCAATATGATGTGTTTTATTTGGAACAAAAGTTTCATTGAGCGAAGCACTTTTGATCATACTTTTTAATTTGGCCATTTCTTCTGTAATTTTTTTCATTAAATTTTTACCAGATATTTCTTCGTCTGGTTCTCTATTAAACTTTCTAATATCATTTGTCCTAACTTTTGAAACAGAACGTCCAGACCCCATCGTGTTTTTTAGCCCAGTTTCGATCTTTTCTTTTTCTACATCATAATCCGATTCTAACTCTGCCAGACGTTTATTAATGACGTTGTTATAATCTATTTTCTTCATAATGTCGTCCATAACAACAGGAGGAATGTTTGCTTGTTGTATACAAAACTTGGCAATTTTTTCAATATCATTTGAAATAAATATAGTGGGTCCATCAGTTAAGGTATATGCGTCTTTAGTGGTAACATAAACTCCAGAAGTTCCGACGGGAGGCGTTGGTCTAACAGTGATTTGTTCGCTTGCTACACGACTAATTGATGAACCGGACAAACTATTAGAAGTGTTAAATACGCTGCTAACACTTTTAGTTTTAGCGATTTTATTACCCTTAACATCAACCGTTTCATTGGAAACAATTCTGGGTTTTCTGAACGATGTAAAATACCTGTAAACTATTTGCCATTTTTCACTGTCTAAATTTTTCAACAATTGTATATAATATATTTTAATATTCGTCATACTAATATCGTGAAATGTTTCAAAATGCCTGCGCATGTCCATTTGTCTGCTGGCCATATTATTTTTTATTATATAAACGATAAAATTAACCACTTCTTTCAAGTCAAAATATCTTAGCAATGTTAAATAATTCTCGCAATGTTCGGCAATTCTTAAAATTTCGTTATAGTCTGAACTTAAATAATGCGGTAAAACAACATAGCCATCTTTATTAATTATAGGAATAGATTTTTTACAGTCGTGACTAATAATATTATGAATATTGGCAGGATTATAAATTTTTTGTCCTCTTATGTTAAATGTATGGTTAAATTTATTTATGAAGTCTGGTATGGTCTCAGTAAGCTCGTTCATTTTAGGTAATGTGGCAGACGATAAAACGATATTAGGTATTAAATTTTCAGACCAATTTTTTTTAATTGTTTCATGAAATTCGTGATTTTGATAGTCCATTGTGATAGTAGGTTCATCCCAATAGGTGATTAATTCGCGCGCATCTGTAGTGAAGGCAAGCATATAATACATGGCAGGAAGATATGATTTAATGTCGCAAATCATAATTTCGACATTATCACCAACTGTGTTATCAACTTTTCCAATTCCACCGGATCGTTTGTTTTTTGTGAAGACTTTTGCTGCGGAAAAGTGTAGACGAATATCAGCAGAACTACCGCATCCAAATGCGAAAGCTACTTTTTTATTAACGGAAATAGCTGCTCTGGCTAATGCTAACCCAACGTGTCTTGCTGCGCAAACAAATATGATTTTTTTATCTTCGGATAACCCAATAGGAGTGAGTGTTTTGCCGGTTCCAGTAGGAGCCATATATAATATTAATTTTGATCCGGTGAGCTTAGATACAGTAAATATTTCTTTTTGATGTTCGTATAAAACCATATCATTATATTTTAATAAATTTTCATTTTTTTCGATGTAGTCAACGCAGTTTTCGATGATATCAAAATTATCAATTTCATCAGACAATATATCTAATATAGAATTAGTTAGATATTCAATAAATTTATTTAATCTGTGAATGTTATTTCTAATTAATTTGTAAAGCGTAAAATAATGAAATATAAACGCTTTTTTGTCTTTTAGTCTATGCGACAACATTTTGGACATGTGCGTTAAAAGTGTGTTTTCGTAAATATCCGAATTACGAATGCTTTCTTCGTCATTTCTCTCTAATCTAATTTTGTCTGAAGAGTTTAATCTAATAATTCCATCAACTTGGATTTTTCTATAGGTTGATCTTATTGATATAAGATTATCTTCGATTTCTTTCACCTGTTCACGAAAGTATCTGTTAAACACGTATTCCTCGATTTTTTCACTGTAATCAATTTTTAAATACATAAAGAGTGATTTATTATTATTAAGTCTTATATTAACATCATGAAATCCTTTTATAATTAGGTTTATAATATCTATTTCACTTTTAGAAACAGGAACTTCGATAGAGTCCCATTCCGATTTATTTAGCTTTCTTTGTTTAAGATCCATTTTTTGGGTAGAGTATATAATTATATACCATAGTTTTTATATTCATTTTTAAATTCAATTTTTTTTAAAATTGAAATAAAATAATATAAATAAATTAATTGTATATAACATAAACTATGACGAATATTTATACTATTATTTCAATCGAGGGAAATATTGGATCAGGAAAATCAACATTGTTGGCAAATTTGCGTGAGCAATTCAAAGATAATGGTGATATAATATTTTTAAAAGAACCAGTTGACGAATGGGCAAAAATAAAAGATAATACTGGCACAACTATTCTTGAAAAATTTTACTCTGATCAAAATAAATATTCGTTTTCATTTCAAATGATGGCCTATGTGTCAAGAATAAAAGTGATTCGAGACACATTAAAAGAAAAACAAGGGAAAAATGTGGGAAGAAAGTTTATTGTAATTACAGAGCGTAGTTTGTATACGGATAAGTTGGTATTTGCTAAAATGTTATATGATAGTGGTAAAATTGAAGAGGTAAATTATCAGATATATTTGAATTGGTTTGATACATTTTCAGGTGAATTTCCGGTTCACAAAATAGTTTACGTGAATGCGTCTCCTCAAAAATGTTATGATCGAATAGCAAAGCGTTCAAGAGAAGGAGAAGCAAATATTCCCATAGAATATTTGCAAAATTGTAGCTTATATCATGATAATATGTTAAATCAACAATTAAATGATTGTGTTTGTAAAGATCAATTAATTTTAGATGGTAATATTGATATTTATGAAAATAAGGATCAAATAACTGAATGGATAAAAGAAATTAAAAATTTCATAATGTAAGTTTATATACAAATTATATAAAAATTATATAAAAATAAAATTGTATTTTATATAATAAATGTCAGAAATAGAAGATAATAAAATAATAAATATAGCAGTCAAGTGTCCTCATTGTGACTTATTTATGGTGATAGAACAATTAAATTGTAGAATTTTTCGTCATGGTATTTTGCGTTCAAATGGGAAACAAATAAATCCACATTCATCGAAAGAAATATGTGATTATTATATTGCCAATGAAAGAATTTATGGTTGTGGAAAGCCATTTAGAATAGAAAAAAACGGCGACACATATATTCCAGTAATTTGTGATTATATTTAGAGGTCCTTTTTTTATTTTTTAGCTATAATTATTTTAAAAAATAAAAAGTTATTATATATGTCAACAAAAGATGAATTAACAGCATCGCTTAGTAAATCAATGACAATAAATGATATACAAAAAGAATTAAAAGCGTCAAATATAGACTTTTCTGCTGCCAAAAAGAAATCAGATTATGTAAGTTTATATATTACAAGTGGTCTCCATAATAAAGAAGGACGATTGTCGGCAATTCCAGAAGAACGGTCATCAAGTGTAAAAGATGAAGAAACAACACAAAAACATTTGGTAGAAAAATTACCAGAAAATATACAATCTATTACCGTTTTAGAAGAACTTGTAATGTCTATTTCGATAATGGGTCACGGTTGTGAAGATTTAATGACGCCTTGGCCATCATCCAATCCAATTTCCGCATATTTCAAAAACAATGTGCGTGTTTATAGCAGGTCTTGTGTTCCAGATGTAAATGCGATTGGAAATATATTTGAGCAAGAAGACATATTAAGAGACGTTCAGCGTCGTTTTTCCGCAGTTCCTAAAGGTGAAACCGCAGCAATTGTTAGCGCATATGCTGACGAAGTAAGAGACGAATATATACGTGATATTGCTTTTGCCAAAATGAGTAAAGACCCGGTTTCTTTAACTCCGGGGTTTGATAAAGTATTTGATATTAACAATTTGTCAAGGGTTTCAGGTTTAAGCACATTTTTGTGTAATAAAAATTTTTCATTTTATATGAGTGATAAAAAAGAAAAGGTGCCAAGTTTGGTTGAACCTGCATACAAAACAATTGGAATACAAGTTACGGATATTCGTTTAAGAAAAACAGCAATGGATGGTTCTATTAGTTATGAGCAAATATTTAACCCATCTGACATAAAATATATTCGTGGTGATAGATCAGATTTTAATTTGATTTATAAAAGTGGAGTAACCCATATGCTAAAGGATATTATAGGCAGACAAGACTTGGTTAAACCAGCACTTGAGATTTTGGGTTTTGGTAAAAAAAACCGTGTTATGGATGTGTCATTAGAACAAATATATAATTTTTTCCAATTGCTTGGAATACAGTATGCAAATATAATGGATTACACATGTCGAGCTTGTTCTGTTGGTCGAATGTCGCAAGATTTAACAAATAAAATTTATAGTGTAGAGCAAAGATATTCAATAAAGCCGGTGGCATTTGGATTAAGTAAGCGTAGTAAAAAACGTAAAGTGAAAAGCAAAAGGGTTTCAAATGTAAATAATAAAATGAGACAAAGACGAACACGAAGAATGAAATATCAAAAAAATGGACAAAAATAAAAATAATATTAAATATTAAATATAAATATGGCATTTTTATATTTAATTGATTTAATCACAAGTATTTCTTTACATGTGATTGTTAAATGTAGTAGCTGGATTATATACAGTTCTGGTAATGGTTTATATTATTTATATAAGAAAATTAGACCGGGTTATCAAATTCAAGATATAAAGATTTATGATAATGATTTTGTTATCATAACACGTGAAGAATATAATAAATTATTAAAGAACCAACCCGACATAAGTGAAAATGAAACTAAAAATATAAATCAACAATAACTGGATAATGGTCTGAATTATAAGAGCCGCAAAACTCAGGATAGTTGTGATAAAAAGAAACATCAGCAATATTTTTTTGTATACCGCTTGTGACTAAAACGTGGTCAATCATTGAATAATCTTTGCTGGATTGTGTATTACAATTGTTGTCCGAGTCATACCAATCACTATATCGTTGACTTTGTTGAACATTTTCAGCGACGCTAACGAGCTCATATTTTCCAGCATAAGGTCCAAAATTGCCTTTTAATATGTTAAGAACTTGGGATGTTGGTTTGTTGCTGTTAACGTCTAAAACTGTGCCGTCAAAATCGTTAAAATCACCCAACATAATTACTTCATAATCGCGACTAATATAATCAGCAATAACGGATTGTAATACCGACGCTTGACCCTCTCTTTGAGCACATCTGGAAGCCTCAGTCGGAATAGCAATCAAGTGTGCCGATATAAAAGCAATATCCATATTATTAAAATTGAATTCGGTTATATAATGCTTGCTGACGCCAGTTGAACCGGTATCCGTATAGCCACATTTTGATCCGGGTATAGGATAATTATATTTAGCATCAGTTCTATAGAGTGTTTTTATAGGGTCAACACGTGTTAGCATTCCAACATTTTGTCCAGTGCTGGTGTCAGTGCCTTTTAATAGGTAAGGATTATAAGAATTATCTAATTGACTTTTTAATATGTTAAGTTCGTCGCAACCCTCAACTTCACATAAATTTATTATATCTGGGTTAAGGTCCTTAATAACATTGGAAACATATGTCATATGAGTATTAGCTGCGGTCTGATTATTCCAAGTGCATCCGCTGCCAGGACAATTAGCAGAACTACAATAGTCAATAAAAAGCCATTCGACATTATATTGGACAAGTCGTAGTTTATTTTTATCGGAGCGTCTGTCGCCGATAGTGGTAACTGCTGGACATTCAGTGTCAGAAGCTAAAGCAATATTTGCAAAAAAAGATAACAGTAAAAGCCACTTAAACATTCTTTATATTAGTTTTACATTAAATATATTAAAAATAAAATAAATATAAAATAGTTTAAATAAATACTATTATAATTATATATTACGAATAATGCTGCCAAAAATTAAATTAAATAATAAACAGGAAGCTGCTAAAATATTCCCAGAAATAGAATATAGATTACAGTTTGACGGCTGTAGTAAAAGGAACCCAGGATTAGCGGGTGCTGGAGCTGTTATATATCAATATAGTAAAGAAATATGGTCTGGTTGTTTATTTGTTGGCACCAATGCTACAAATAATTATGCGGAGTATTCGGGACTTATACTTGGACTGGAAAAAGCGGTTGAATTAAATATAAAGACACTACATATTGAAGGTGATAGTTTACTTGTCATTAATCAAATGATAGGTAAATATAATTGTAATTCGCCAAATTTAATTGAACTATATACTAAAGCAAAAATATTAGTGTCTAATTTTGATGAGATACGATTTTTCCATATTTTTAGAAACAAGAATGTGCGTGCAGATGAATTGTCAAATGATGCGGTTGTTAAATATCTTACTGATAACGATCTAATATTCTAATATTCTAATA
>Ga0114969_10003101_pt1 | contig 13453 bp, 14 predicted proteins | sample M_130807_MF_Meta_FD_87316 | JGI IMG/M metagenome (GOLD analysis project Ga0114969, IMG submission 87316) | Freshwater microbial communities from Lake Montjoie, Canada to study carbon cycling - M_130807_MF_MetaG | ecosystem: Environmental > Aquatic > Freshwater > Lake | place: Lake Montjoie...
TAACTATTCACTAGTTTATCAGGAGCGCGTGAATGGTGCAACAATACATACATCATAAGAGTCGGATGTTGCACGAGTTGAGTCGAAAGCTGTTTAACCGGGGTCAGCACTTGAGTGAAATGTGCCGGATAATGAAGCAAAAGGGTTGGCGCTTGTGTGCGCTGCACATAATCACACAGCATTTGTTCCACCTGCTTTAATACCCGGTACAGCGCATGCTTCACCGGAGGCGGAAGCAACAACAGCAGCGGAAATTGTTGCTTCACCTGTTCCTGCTGCCGCGTGAAATGTTCCTGCTGCTGTGTGAAATGTTCCTGCTGCTGCGTGAAATGTTCCGAAAGCTGTGTGCGCTGTTCCCGCTCACCTGTGTGCGGTGCCTGCTTATGTGTGTTCGGGAGCAAATGTTGCATAACCGTTTTTTTTTGTTCCGGTAAAACTGCAACACCGCACAACCCAATTTTACCCCAAACATGATTAAGTAAAACCGCGTAGGTAATTTCAACTACTGAAAGTTGATTAAATGCCGGCCATAGCCGTGGCAGGGCTCAGCAATCAGGCCCCCTTAATGGCTGTATAAATTCCATCTTCGTTAAAGCCAATGCGCCGTGCATACCAAACCAGCTCCTGCACCGTGTGCGTACCGGTTTTAATGTAAATGCTGCGCTTATTGGCGTAGTAAGTATTAATGCTGATATTCATTTCAGCAGCAATAATTTTAGAGGCAATTCCGCGAACAAGGTAACCGATGGTTTCCATCTCGCGTGGCGTGAGGTCATCAGGGTATTTCATAAGAAGGGAATTAGCTACCTAAATAACAAAAAATTTTTGAAAAACCAAGCGCCCACCCGACCAATGCATTAAAATATCTGATAAATAAATAGCGGAAGGGCCGCCGTACCATACTATTTTTTAAATTTTAAAAGATATTTTGTGAATACATTGGCGGAAGATTAAATTTTATGTCAGATACAAAAGAAATTATTGAAACATTAATAAAATTCAGAAATGAAAGAGATTGGGAACAATTTCATAATCCTAAAGATCTTGCATTAGCAATTAGTATTGAAGCAGGTGAGTTGCTTGAATTATTTCTTTGGAAATCACCCGAAGAAGCAGATCGGGAAAAAGTAAAAAAGGAATTAGCTGATATACTTGCCTTTTCATTTTTATTGGCACATAAATACGACTTAGATATAAAGCAGATTGTCTTAGATAAAATAAAAGAAAATAGTAAAAAATATCCGGTGGAAAAAGCAAAGGGAACAGCTAAGAAATATAACGAGCTATGAACTTAAGAAATAGCTTTGAAATAAAGAGATATGAATTCAATGCTAATTTATTTGATGAGTTTAAAACTGCCCATTATGCAAAAGAATTGTGGCCACTTGTCTATATTTTAAGTGATGGAAATATTAAGGAGGCATATGTGGGCGAAACAACAGATACATATGCAAGAATGAACACTCACTTAAAAAATAACGATAAAAATAAACTCACTGCCGTTCATTTAATTACGAGTGAAAAATTTAATAAATCTGCAACCCTTGATATTGAATCAAATCTGATAAAATATATTTCAGGCGATGGGCAGTATAAATTGTTAAATGGAAACATCGGGTTAGCAAATCATAATTATTATCAAAAGAAGGAAATCTATTGGGATCTTTTTAAATCCATTTGGAATAAACTGAGAACTGAAGGAGTTTCAAAACATTCTATTGAATCAATTGACAATTCTGATTTGTTCAAATATTCCCCTTATAAGACTTTGTCTTATGAGCAACGAAGCGGCTTAATGATGATAATAAATAACCTCCTGAAAAATGATTATAGAAATTTTATTGTTGAAGGTGGAGCAGGAACAGGTAAAACAATCTTAGCAATTTTTTTATTCAAGTTATTGAATTCAAAAAATGAAGATTTCAATTTCAAGGAATTCGAAGAAGATGAATTTGAATTCATAAAACTGATAACAGAATTAAAGGAAAAATATCCAAATCCGAAGATGGCTCTTGTAGTTCCAATGTCATCTTTCAGAAATACTTTAAAAAAAGTATTTAAAAATATAAAAGGGTTAAGTGCGAATATGGTCATTGGACCAGCCGAAATTGTAAAGGATAAATTTGATATTGTAGTAGTTGACGAATCGCATCGGTTGCGAAGGCGAATAAATTTAGGTACTTACTTTCATGCTTTTGATGTGGTATGTGAAAAATTAAAGCTTGATAAAAATAAGTGCAGTGAATTGGATTGGATATTAAAACAATCAGCGAATACGATTTTATTCTATGATGAAAATCAATCAATAAAACCATCTGATGTGCTGAAAGCAGATTTTGCAAAACTTAAGGAAAGCAAACTAACCAAGGTCGAACAATTAAAATCGCAATTCAGGGTAAGGGGAGGTAACAATTATGTTTCCTATATAGACAAACTTTTAAATTGCAATTTAGAAGTATCACAAAAAATTTATAATTCTAATGAGTATGAGTTTTTGTTGTTTGATTCAGTTGAAGAAATGGTTAACGAGATAAAGTTGAGAGATACTGAAAATGGTTTGTCCAGATTAATTGCCGGATATTCATGGCCATGGATTTCTAAGAATGATAAAAGTGTTTATGATATCAAAATTGATAATTTCGAATTGCAATGGAATAGTGTTTCTGATGATTTTATAAATTCTGAAAATGCGATTAATGAAGTTGGTTGCATTCACACAACTCAGGGATATGATTTAAATTATGCGGGGATAATTTTTGGTAATGAAATTACCTATGATAAAACAACAAACAGCATAGTTGTTATAAAAGAAAATTACTGTGACAAATACGGTAAACATTCTGAAAATAATCTGGAAGATTTAAAAAAATTCATTTTAAATATCTATAAAACAATAATGTTACGGGCAATAAAAGGCACCTACATATATGTATGCGATAAAAATTTACGCGAGTATTTCGCTAATCATATTTCAAAATTTAAAGCTGAAAGAAAAATTGAATTTTTAACTAAGGAGAAAATTATACCGTTTGTAAATGCAATCCCTGTCTATGACTTAAAAGCTGTGGCAGGTGGTTTTAGTGATTTACAACAAGTTGCAGAATTAGGAACTAATGAATTACAAAATATAAATGATTTTAATTGGATAGAGCTTCCTTCAAGGTATAAACCGTCAAAAAATTTATTCGCCTGTACAGTCGTTGGCGAATCAATGAATAGGGTAATTCCTAATGGTTCTATTTGCTTGTTCAAAAAATATACTGAGGGATCAAGAGATGGTCAAATTGTTTTAGTTGAGCATTCGAGTATTCAAGATCCTGATTTTGGAGCTGGATACACCATTAAAGAATACCGTAGTAAAAAGAAAATTAATAATGATAAATGGAGTCATCAATCTATTACTTTAAAACCGTTGTCATACAATTCTGAATATGCTGATATTGAATTAGCACAAGATGAATTGAGTAGTTTAAAAGTGTTAGGAATTTTTGAATGTGTTTTATGAAAATTATACTTCGGGGATGTTTGCTGGGGAAGGGAAGAAAAAGAAATAAATAGTATTTCAGAAATTATGACAAATTATTTCACAGAAGCCAAAGCCTTAATAGAACATAGTAGAGGTAGTTTCGAAAATTTTAAAAGTGAATATGACGAATGCTTAAGGAAGAAAACTATTCAGAAAACTCTGCTGATTGATATTAAAAATATTTTGGAAAATCTTCGTTCAGCACTTGACTATTGTTCGCATGGGCTTTATGAAAAATACGGAGATAAAAAAAACAGTAGAAAAATTCCGTTCCAGCAGGGTCTTCCTGCAAGGAGACCCTGCGCATTAAAAAACGCAGGGTGTCCTCGTTCCTGCGGTCACCCTGCTGGTACATACTATTTCCAAAAACTATTTTAATCTTTGCGGGAAGACATTGCAAGGACTAAATTCAGTTCCAGCAGGGTCTTCCTGCAAGGAGACGCCGTTGCGTTCGGCATGTTGCCGAATGCAATAAAATGATACGACTTGCAGTCGGCAGTTACGCTCCCTCAATCACCAATACACCACGCTTGCGGTAAATAACTACATGCATATTTTTTCCCTTAATTTTGCCTAGCATGAACGACGAAGAAAATAAGAAAGAAGAAACGGATGTGGGCAGTGTAAATGAACCTGCAATACCGTATCCATTTCAGCAACCGGAATCGAACAGTACGGTGCAGTTTTTTTCGTCGCTGAATGAGATGGGAGAAGCGCAGTTAAAAAAAATGGCTGCAATGTCGCACACGGAGTTGATGAGTAACTTAAATGTGCTTCGCAGAATTGCTTATAAAGAATTTGTGGATGCAGATGGTAATTGGCTTCCGTTGAAAAGAGTAATAAGAATCACCGAACCAAAAGTGAATGAACGAAGTTGACCAGTTTGAAGAAATATTAAACGCATTTACAAAACATCATGTTGAGTTTATGGTGGCAGGTGGTTATGCCGTAAACTTTTATGGCTTCAACCGAACAACCGGCGACATTGATATTTGGGTGAAACCTGTTAATGAAAACAAACAGAAAATTTTTGACGCATTGTTGTCGCTGCATTTTATAGAGGGCGACATGACTGAAATTTTAAAGCTGAATTTTGAAGAACCGTTTGCTTTTAAGTTAGGATCTGCACCAGTAGATATTGATATTTTTAATTACATCACAGGAGTAAAATATACCGAGGCAGAAAAGAGAATGGTGCTGCATCAATATTCTGAAACGCTCACTGTACATTACATTCATCTTACTGATTTGGTAGTAAATAAAATGATGACCGGCCGACCAAAGGATAAATTAGATGTGATTGAGTTGCAGAATATTTTGCGTTTGAAAAAAAAGTAAACGGAAACAGCACTTTAATAAACTGTTACACCCCTCAATCACCAGCACCCCACGCTTGCGGTATATAACCACATGCATATTTTCCGTTCCAGCAAGGTCTTCCTGAAAGGAGACCCTGCGCATTAAAACGCAGGGTCGCTTCGCAGACCCAGCTGGCACATGTAACACCAACAAACCAGAGTATAATATTTTCAAATTTTCGTTTTATCATTAACCAATAATTTTTTCGAATGATTGTTTCATCTATGAGTTTTGATGAGGTGCGCGAAAAGGTTTTGAAAGAAATACCTGAAATGCAGTTGCGCACAATGGCATTGTTTCCGGAGGTTAAAAAACAAATGCTGAAAGCAAAAATGAAGAAGGCCAATATTTGCCGCGAAATATATTCGGCTGCAAAAAACCACTACTTCGTATTCTATAATTTTTCAGGCAAGCATCCTGATGATGCCAAGATATCAACCACTTTACATTTAAACGACGATAGCGGGTTCAGAACCATATCGCCTATGTTGATGGGAACAGAATTAAGTATTCAGATTTTTACAGGTCATTTTTATAAACGCTATAACGAACGAAACAACCTCGGGCTTATAAAACCCTTTGACATTATCAAGCATTTTCACAAGCAAAATCAGCATTACAAAAACGATTACAGCGAAGCGGCTTATCCTGATGGCAGCCTTGGTGTTTTTTCTATTATAGAAACAGGTGCCATGCTTGGGTTGCATTACCGGGATCTTTTGGTAACGGTTTACAAAACCTTTGTCGACAATAAAAATTTCTTTAACGAACAGGTGAAGCAGCGCGAATCATTGATGGAAAATGTAACAGTGAAAGAAGATTTTTTAATAAATGATACGCTTGAACTGAAATTAAAAATTAAGCAGAGCCTGAATAAGAAAGTGGAGATTGATAAAGGAAAAGAGGAGCAATCGGTTTCAAAAGAACAAATAGATAAATCAACCGAAATTCATAATCTTGGTAAAGAAATTTTAAAACTCAATGCAAAATTTTTAGAACGAACCAAAGGTTTTGGAGAGCGATATGAACGGGTTTATAATCATATGATGGCCTTGGCCCAAATTCCGGTTGATGCACCTGAGCATTACGAATTCATTTACATGGTCAGAGATATATCAGACCGATGGAAACAAATGAATGCAGAAGCAACAGCGTTTTTAAACAACTATGATATTTTTGTTGGCGAAGTGGATATTCTGGGCTTTCAATTCAAGAGTAAAACAATAAATAATTCTTTTCTTGATTCGATGCTGAAAAGAGTGCGGTTGCTTTTTGATAAAGCAAAAATGCTTGACCGCGTTTTAGATAATATGTTGGACGATACAACCAAGGCAGAAAAATTTATGCGGAAAAATATAAATTGATGAAGGAGATTGATAAAATAAAAGTGGAGTAAAAAATTCGGTTCGTGAAGACACTAACTGAGGAAGAAAAATATAACCGAAGCAGCAGGTGATGAAAAACATAAATGAAACAACAATAAAATTATTTTCTTTTCTGTTTGCAGATGATTTTCTTAACTGGATAGAATTAACAACCCGCGAAAAATTAGTACTGCGCAAAATTTTATTGGATCAAATGAGTGCGCTTGAAATTGCAATAGAACTTAACCTTTCAGTTACCCTTGTTCATGAAAGCTACGATGCAGCAGTAAGTCAGATTGAATTTGCGGCAGCAAACAAATTAGTTAAAGCAATTGGTTATCATAAACTGAAACTTAAGTTTGATCAGATTGAAAAAGCAAACGCTGTTTTAATAAAAAGAAATGAAGAGCTGCTGCTGTTGCTGCACGAAAAACGGAAGAAAGAAACGAAGCGAAGAATGCCAGGTAAAATAGGCGCAAAAGAAAATACAGCAATAAGCATTGAAGCATTAAAACTTCCTGACCGCATCAAAAATTTTTTATTCCGAAAAAGCCTCTTAACTGTTGATGAATTGCTTGCTGTTGATTTAAAATCGTTTTTAAAAAAGCCGGGCTTCGGTGCAAAATCATTATACGATTTAATTACAGCCATGGAAAACTATGGAATTAAATTAACCGCAGATGACATAACATTGAAAAACAGTTTACTAAAAACTCAATTGAACAATAAAAAATAGTTGAATGATTTCTGTTCCAGCAAGGTCTTCCTGAAAGGAGACCCTGCGCATTAAAACGCGGGGTCGCTCCGCAGACCCCGCTGGCACTTAAACGGAAAAAATTAATGTAAAAACTTAATCATAATGAAATCAATCAAAACAGAATCAGAAGCAGGCGAAGACACCGGTCTTGAAGATGCTAAAAAGTTTTTACTTTGGTTGTTTGAAAACAACGCCATAGAGACCTTCCATCTCTCACCACGCAAGCAGGATATTTTGAAACTCAGATGGAAGCATCATTTCTCGGTGAAACAGATTGCACGAAAGTTTGGTATACATGAAAAAAGGATTCAGCAATTACTTAATGGTGCCATCTTCTCGGTTGCCTATCGTTTGAGAGATAAATTATCGGCTTCTGCTGATGTTGATGCGCTTAAGGCAAAAATTAAAAAGTTGGAAAATGAAAATGCAGCATATAAAGAAAGATTCGCTTTGCTGAGTAATGCTGATAAGAAGAATTTTCGTTCTCTCGATAAAGTATTAATGAGCATAGAGGATATTAATTTTCCGGTGGTGGTCTACAATAGTTTATACAAGGCAGGCATAAGAACAGTTGGTGATTTGTTGCAATTTAAAAAATCGTCGTTGCTCTTTTTAGAAGGAATTTCGGTTAAAAACTATGAGATAATTCTGGAGTTTGTAAGCAAAAACGGTTTGAAAATGAAAGCATAGTTCAGTTCCAGCAGGGTCTTCCTGCAAGGAGACCCTGCGCATAAAAACGCGGGGTCGCTTCGCAGCCCCACTGGCCCATAGGTATGTCACCGTGCTGCCGTAACTGTTACAATCAGTGTTTGAATTTTTCGCGCTTCTGTTCCAGCAGGGTCTTCCTGAAAGGAGACCCTGCGCATTAAAACGCAGGGTCGCTTCGCAGACCCCGCTGGCACATAAAAGGTTATGTACATATAGGTTGGCTGCATTTGAATTTTCGTAATTGTTTTATGTGATTTGTATTCTCAAATAAAATAAATGGAAACAAAAAAATTTGAAATTGCAGCAAGTAAAGAAAATAGTTGGACAGAATCAACAGATATAATTAAGATTAATAAAATTCATATTTCATTTAACAGTGCCTTGCGCTATGCAATAGATGATGTAACAGGGAAAGGAATTATGCTTACTTTAATTTCAAAAAACAATTTGTATGAAACCAGAACAATACAAAAAGAAGAATTTATCAGGGAGTATGGTTTGCACGGTTGGGCAAATATTTATTTTCAATCAACAAAAGATATATCTATAACAATTGCATTAGAATAATTCCCTGTTGCGTTCGGCATGTTGCCGAATGCAATAAAATGATTACGACTTATAGTCTCCTCCTCCATCTATGTCTCAATAAGCAGATGAATAAGTAGTGGAGGGACACAGAGGTTTAAGCTCTGAGACCTTTGCTATTAAGAACGATATGAAGCGTGGATTGCAATTAGCTCCAAGGCAGGTAAAATGTTATAACAAAATTCTTTTATTACCGTAAAAGCAGGGCAAAAATTTCACGATGAAACTGAAAAAGCATCCATTCGAGATTTTCACTGAAACAAAAGCTATCAAAATAGACCTCAACGAAATTTCTTCTGTTGAAAGAGCAGGTAACGCAACGATTTTCATATATGCAAAAAAAGATAAGACAATTTTTTCGCCTGTTCCATTTGAATTTTACAAACAATTGCTGGAAGGTACGAAGGAAGGATTTTTACTTGCAAATGATGATGTGCTTGTAAATATTATATATGTTATATCGGCAAGCGATGATTCCGGAGATTTATTTATAAACCCCAACTTTATCGGGTATGATTAATTTTTCCGTTCCGGATGGGTCTTCCTGCAACGAGACCCTGTGCATATAAACACTGAGTCGCTTAGCAGACCACGATTCTACATAACGGGTTAGTTTCTTCGTCAATGCTATACTGCAACTTTTTAAAAAAATTTAAGTAAAACCTTGTACAAAAATGGCTGGTCATGAAAGGAAACCGTTACATGATTGTTGACGACGATCTCACCTCTATTGAGTTAACCAAAATGACCATTCAAAACTCAATCAGCAATCCGCTTATCAGCACTTTTACAAAAGCAGAAGAAGCACTTGATTTTTTAGCTACCGATTTTACGACCGAGATTGGTTACAATACCATTATTTTACTCGATCTCGACATGCCGCAAATGAACGGATGGAATTTTCTGGAACACTACGATGAGTTAAGTACTAAAATAAAAAACCGGATAAAAATTATTATCGTTTCAGGTTTTGACAATGTCGAAAACAGAAAAAGAGCCTATCAGAATCGATATGTATCGGAATTTATTGTTAAGCAGGATTTATATAAAAATTTCTATTTCCGCATTTCAAAGCACCTCAGTGCTGCTTAAGTAAAGCTCGGCAAGGTTAACTCATAGGTCAATATTTTTATTTCGTCCAAGCGGGGTCTTACAACATGGATACACTTTGCATTAATATTCGGAGGCGCTATGAAGAACACGCTGACACATAAAACACCTGTTGTTCTCAGTTAAGAAATAAGATTTATAACATTAGTTGAAAATATTTTTATCCGGCAGCTTGCTTGTAACTTTTATGTTCGCATATTCGACACACTCAAAAAACCATTGATGTTATTTAATAAAAAGAAGATTTTTCTGCTTGCTGTTTTGATTTTGTTTTCTGCATTAACACATGCAACAGTTATTTCCGGAACTATTACTGACGAAAAAGGCGAATCGCTTCCGTATGCTACTGTGTTAATTCAAGGTACAACTCAAGGCGCTACTGCCAATGGCGATGGAAAATATACGCTCACTGTTATCACGGGTCACTATTATAATCTGGTGTTTCAATATGTTGGATACAAGTCAGTACGGAAATCAATTGAGGCCGGAGATGAACCAATGAAATTAGATGTGCAGTTGCAGACACAGCAAATGGAATTAAAAGAAATAGTAGTGAACAGCGATTCTGAAGACCCGGCTTATAAGGTTATTCGTGCAGCAATAAAAAAAAGGAAGTATTACCTCACGCAGGTAGATGAATTCAAATGCAAAGTATATATAAAAGGTATTCAAAAATTAGACAGTATTCCAAAACGGATTATGGGTTTCAATGCCGATAAACTGGGGTTGGATTCCTCCATGCTCGGTATCGTTTACCTGAGTGAATCGGAGAGTGAATACAATTTTCAAAAACCCGATAAGATAAGGGAAGTAATGTTTTCATCAAAAGTCAGCGGCGACAATAAGGCTTTCAGTTACAATCAGGCAAGTGATTTCGATTTCAACTTTTATAAAAATTTATTAGACATTGGTTCGTTGAGCGACAGGGGTTTTGTTTCTCCGATTTCGGAATCGGCAATGCTTTATTATAAGTATAAATTAGTTGGAACATTTTACGATGGAAACGATATGGTTAATAAAATACTGGTTACTCCACGGCGGAAATCTGATCCTGTTTTTAGTGGTTATATATACATTGTTGAAGAAAGCTGGCGTATTCACAGTACCGATTTGTTTTTAACCAAGGATGCGAATATTGATTTCGTTGATTCATTAGAATTGAAACAGATTTATTCTTCAGTTTCTGATTCTGTTTATATGCCAATTAACCAAACCATGTTATTTCAGTTCAAAGCTTTTGGAATAAAAGGTAATGGGTATTTTATTGGCTCATTTACTGATTACAATCTGAATCCAGCGTTTCCTAAAAAATTCTTCAGGGGAGAAACTTTGAAAGTAAATGACGACGCCAACAAAAAGGATTCATCATACTGGAATGTAAATCGACCAATTCCATTAACTCAGGAAGAAATTGCTGACTATCGGAAAAAGGATAGCATAGCATTAAAGGAAAATTCAAAAGAATATCTTGATTCATTGGACCGAAAAAAAAATAAATTCAGTTTCGGCGATTTGTTTTTAGGATACAATTACTATAAACGATTCAACAAAACTTCAACAGGCACCGGTTCAATTTTGCAGTTTATTAATTTTAATACCGTGCAGGGTTGGGCGCCTGAAATTTCTTTTAACAAGTCAAAGAGATGGGATGATAACCGGGTTATCAGATTTAATGCTGATGCCGAATACGGGTTAAGTAATAATAAATTCGGAGCAAGTTTTCGTTTTTTGTATAACTACAAGCCAGTTAAGTTTCAACGATTTTCTATTGAAGGCGGAAGCCGGGTTAAACAATTTAATGAAAGCAATCCGATCAATGGATTAATTAATACCTGCTATACTTTATTGTATGAACAGAATTATATGAAGTTATATAACAATACTTATGGGGGTGTTACATGGCAGGGTGAAATAAAAAACGGAATCAGATTAACAGCTAAAGCAACATACAATCATCGTGAATCACTGGAGAATACAACTTCAAAAACTTTTAACGACCGACCAGGTGATAATTTTACAATAAATTATCCCTTCCCTTATTTTTCTAATCCGAATTTCATAAATTATAATGCACTTATCACCACCATTGGTTTTAAAATAAATTTCAAACAGCAGTACTATACCCGACCTTATGAAAAAGTAATTGTTGGAAGTAAGTATCCTACTTTACGATTGTTCTATACAAAAGGGTGGCATACCCTGGGTAGCAAAGTGAATTTTGATCAGGTTGAAATTGAAGTAACAGATAATTTGAAATTCGGTTTATTCGGTAAATCTTCTTACTTGTTAAGGGCCGGAAGTTTTATCAATAACCGCATTATTGGAGATATTGAACAAAAGCATTTTATGGGTAATCAAACTATTTTGGCATTAAGCGATCATTTACATGGTTTTCAGTTACTGCCTTATTATGATTACAGTACTCGTGAATATTATGCAGAAGGTCATTATGAACATCATTTCAATGGATTCTTTTTAAATAAAATTCCATTGCTTCGGAAATTGAAATTGAAAGAGGTTGGAAGTGCTCATTATCTGATTACTCCGGAAATAAATTATGCCGAGTTATCAGTTGGGCTTGAACATATTCTGAAAATATTCAGAGTGGACTGGATTAACTCTTATAGTAATGAGCTGAATTTAAAATCAGGATTTGTTATTGGCATTGACTTAGCAGGAGCATTGCAATTTGATATTGAATAATTTATTGATTTAGATTGAGTAAGAAGTTTATAAATTCATTGACGAATAAATAGTTTTAGTATCTATTTTTGAAGCCATGAAAAGATACGCATTCTTTTTTTTATTGCTTGTTTCGGTTTTTAGTAATCTGAATTGTTTTGCTCAAAACCTTTTTAGCAATGCGGATTTTGAAACCTACACATTTTGTCCCACTACACAAGGGCAGGTTTCTTATTGTAATGGTTGGATTGAAATAGTACAAAGTGCCGATTACATTAATTGTTCTTATGTGTGCTGGACTCCTGAACAAACAATTGGCGCACAAAGCGGAACAGGGTATATGGGTTTTGCCTCTTATGGCTCATCAAATGCTTCTGAAGCAATCGGACAATTTTTAACAACCCCGTTAGTTGCAGGTACTGATTACACAATTAATTTCTGGGCGAAAAAAACTTCAGGAGGTACTTATGTAAATAATTGTTCAGGTGTTTCATTTTTTGGTTACAATGGAAACCCTGCAAGTGGAGGATCTCAAGTTGGGGTTTGTCCCGGATCTATGGGAGGTGGTGTATTACTAACTACAGGGGCCATGGTTTCAAATCTTGAATGGCTGCCATTTTCAGTTTCTTTTACTTCGCCAGGCAATTTTGATTTTGTTGGAATGGCAGTTGAATGTTTGAATTGTGGTCAATATGTTTTTGTCGATAATTTTAATTTTACACCTAACACAAACAATTTCACTTTTTCAACAGCTTGCTTTGGTGACTCAACTTATTTTCAGGCACCTGTAGTTGCAGGCCTTGATTCATTGGATTGGAATTTTAATGACCCATCAACCGGAGTTCAGAATTTTTCTGATTTGCAAAACCCGGCTCATTTATTTACTGCTGCAGGCAGTTATGATGTGCAGTTAATTCTTTATAATTCAAGCGGGGTTAACGATACTTTAACAAATACTGTTTCAGTAACCATGACTCCAGTAGTCAATCTAGGCAACGACACGATCATATGTTCAGGCCAATTTTTGTTACTGGATGCAGGAAATCCGGGTCAAACCTATTTGTGGAATACAAATGCAACAACCCAAACAATCGTTGCTGGTACATCAGGAATTTACTGGGTAACGGTAGGAAACGGAAACTGCTCAGTAACCGATAGCATTGCAATAACAATAGGCGCCTCAGGCTCACTGAACCTTGGCAACGATACTACCATCTGCAGCGGACAATCAGTAACACTTGATGCAGGCAATGCCGGAAGCACTTACCTGTGGTCAACCAATGCAACCACGCAAAGCATTAGCGTAAATGCCGCCGGCAATTATTCTGTTGTGGTAACCAATGTTTGTGCAACCCAAAACGA
>Ga0114969_10003102_pt1 | contig 13451 bp, 18 predicted proteins | sample M_130807_MF_Meta_FD_87316 | JGI IMG/M metagenome (GOLD analysis project Ga0114969, IMG submission 87316) | Freshwater microbial communities from Lake Montjoie, Canada to study carbon cycling - M_130807_MF_MetaG | ecosystem: Environmental > Aquatic > Freshwater > Lake | place: Lake Montjoie...
ATTTTTTTTTTTAATTGGTTTATTTTTGATATTTTATGATTTTATGTTTTTTGAAATTGTTGATTATATAATTCTAGGTTTTTTTGTTTTTCTGAAAAACTAGAACACTTAAGATCATTAATCTTTTTACTATCATTATAATCTGATCTAATTTGAAGGAGCATTTCACCAAAAATACCTAAATGAAGCACCCCTTCAACAAACTTTCTTTTGTCTACCTTTTTCTGTGCCATAAAAGGCATAGTATTATTAGCAGACATAATAACTGCATTTTGAAAAACTTCCTCTGTAGCTCCAATAATTTCTTTAATTAACTCATCTGTCTTGGGCATAGAGCTTCTTGTAATATCTACATTATTACATAATAAAGAAACTCCATTGGGTTCAGCAGATCTGGTTAAAATATATTGATCCAATTTACCAGCTGAACTTACTTCAAATTTAAGTTTGACTTCACAATTTCCTTTAGACTGATTGTGAATGATTTTATCTCTTTTAATTTCTCGTATAGTGTTGCCAAACAAAGCCCAATATAGAGATTCAACTACAGTACTTTTACCTACCCCGTTACGCCCACCTTTATCTCTGTTTTCCCCTGTAATTAATGAGATACCAGAATTGTAATTTAAGATTAAAGGATCTTTTCCTACAGACAAGAAATTTTGTATGTGGATTTGTTTAAAGCTTACTTTTCTCACACTAATAGTTTAATACAATAAAGTAATAAATCACATTCAAATTAACCACCACAAGATGACCTTAACATGTTCAAAACATTAGGTCCTATAGAATCTAGAGTAAAATATTTTGGGTATATTTCTTTGGCATAATCTAGCATGCTTTGTATTGTTTTAGAATCTATGGACTTTAAAATATCATCCAAATCTTCTATATTTTTATAATCCACTAACACCGCCAATTTACCCCAATTTATTACGTCAGTGTATGGTAGGAAGGGGGTGTCGGTGTAGATGTAAACCGGTATAGAATTTAATTGCATGGCTTCATACAGCCTAAAGCTAGTAGCCCCATATCCTCGCGGGCATAAAGTAAAAATACTTCGAGAAGTAATATCTAAAAATAAATCTGCTCTATTTTTAGTTACTTCCGGAGACCAGTATTTGGGTTTTAAGACATACTCTGGCTTGGAAACTAAAATATCCAACATTTTCATCCTTACTGTTTTTGCTATATGTCCAAACCAGTTTGTTGGTTGACTTATACTACCCACAAAACTACAAAAAATATTTTTTTGAATTAAATTTTGATATGGTAGAGGTCCACTAATTAGTGGAATACATATGGTATTTTTGGCATTTCCACCTGCTGAAAAATTAATCGTATTAATAGGAAGTCTTAAATACGGGGCATCATCATGCTGAGATAAGGTGAAGTATTTTAAATCTTGGGGTAGATTGATTAAAATTTGTTGTAAATCATTAACTAAATGTCCATATTCATTAAATAATATTGTCCAATTGATGGGTAAAAAATTATAATTGAGTTTATCAAATTTAGATTTATTTTTGAAATAGAAATTTATAAAAGTATCTTCCATATCTAGCCCCAAATTATAAGGTGGATATGGGGGTTTAGTAGATTTTAATTTATAAAATAATTCAGGAATTAAATTCATAAATTAAATTGTTTTTTAGCTAAATCTATTAATTTAAGTTTATGATTTAATCCAACAGCAAAATTAGCATGTAACAAAATAATGTTTTCTGGGTATGTAACATTATCTTCTCCGTGATAATGTTTACCGGTAAATCCATAGTTGTATATTTCAGATGGAAATAATTTAATTTTGAGATTAAATTTAGAAATTTTTAATAAATGATTTATAGCATCTTGGTCATGAGCATGATTGGGTAGTTCAGGTAAAAGTCTATTAAATAAATCCTTAGTATTGGAATTGACTCTACACACAAAAAAACCCATACAAACATTACCCCAATCTGATTGGAATGCTAAGTCGTAATCACCCATTTGTTTGATAATAAAATCTTTAAAGGGTTTAAGAAAAATAATATCTGCGTCAGCGTAAATCATTAAATCTCCATCTTGAAGTTCCTGCAAGGCATCAATTATATATTCAACCTTTCTCTTCATGGTGGTTTCAAACCCTTTGGTATTATATTCCCCGGTCTCACATTCCTGAGAAACTCTTCTAATATTAAGATCTACATTATCTTTAAATGGATATGATTTTACCAATTCATCTAAAAATGGTTTATGTGAGTCGGTGAAAATAGTATATAATTTAATGTTCATAAATTTTTATATTCTAAAAGAATTTGTTGTTTTAAAATTTCTATTATTTCATTTTCATTTGAATTAAAATTTAAAAAACGAGGTGGGTCATTTCTTTTCCAAAAAGTATTATTACATAATAAACTCCACCATTTTTCAATAAAAGGATAATGATCTGCTTGAGCTTTTTTGTTAAAATCAAAACAAACATCATCAGCAAAAGAACCATTTCCATGCATGGGATGAAAAATTAAATGCTGATTACTAATGTAGTGGTTTTTAGAATTTAAAAACATTAACATGGTATACATGACATCAAAAATAGGTTTTCCTAAAAGCATATCTTTAAATAAATGTCTGTGACTTAACCACCATTCTTTTTGTATAACCCAAGCATCAAATCCGGCAGGTTCTACTCTTATAAGAGTAATAGGTTGAGTTAAATTTTCAATTTCATCTATTTCTGAACGTGAAACTCCAAAAGCTTCTACATCTGTGTTATTAATTAAATTAATAAATTTTTGACTTATAAGAATGTCACTGTTTATATAAACAAAGATATCTTCTGCATGTTTACAGGATATATCAAATAAATCATTTATAAAGGGCAAATTTCTTTTAGTGTCAATGACTGTACTAGCATTTCTGTTTAATTCTCTAATAACCGAAATATCAGTATAAGATACATCATCGTCTGGGCTTTGAATCAATGCAGCAGAAACATTACTATTGTTTTTGCTCATAATTTTGAGTATTTCTACACAATGATCCTGTCTCTTATATTGAGAAAAGGTATTAGTAGTAAAAAGTATTTTTTTCATTTAGAATTATAAATGTCCTTAAGAGTATTTTTAATAAATTCTGTAGAATGTGAGCCATTAATTGCAGACGGAACAATGCCGTGCTTACGATGAAACACTTGTAATCCAGCTTGTACCTGTTTAACAAAAGTCTCTTCATTTTTGGCCAAGGATGTTCGAGCCTTTTCGTCTTTGGCTTCTTGAATATAATCTTGACTATCTGAAATATCAGCAAACCACCAAAACGGAGTATATTTTCCTTTCTGAATAATACGATAGGTATGTTCTACATGTTCCCAAGCATTATAAAAATCTTCATCCATTAAACCCACCTCATCTAATACTTCTTTTCTAAAATAACAAAACATAGCAACAATGTGTTCGTACAATGATATGGTTATGTCATCCCCATAATTAACCATCAAACGAGGATTGGGTTCTGTTTGTTGAGAAGCCAAGTGTCTTTTACTAAGATCACCAATTAATCCCGGTTGTTGTTTGCGATTCCAAGGACTACCTGGACCAAAATTAAAATGTTTTAATCCTGTTTTTTTAGATGCAGTAATATATTTTTGAAAAATGTTATTATCTTTAATAATACAATCATCTTCCATTGTAAAAATATGTTCACAATTTAATTCCAGAAGCTTTTTAAAAATTTTATTTTTAGATTTAGAAATTCCTAAGTTATATTCATTTTGTATGAATATAAGTTTTTCTGGAATTTCAAAATCAAAAGTTTTACCATCATTTACCACAACGATATGGTCTAGTTTAGAAAAATCCAAACTATTAATGCAATCCTTAAAAAAATCTGGACGATTGCAAGTTGTAATACCAACACCTATTTTTTCTTTCATAAAAATTAAATTGATTTGGAATAATTTTTTTGCATGTATTCCATAAAATTAAACAATTGATCCTGAGTTACACCAGCTGGGTCGTTATAACCAGGTACATATTTATGAAAATGTTGAAAATTGCCGTATGAAATATTGTCTATTTTTTCATTACGAGGAGTATCTGTATTATTAATTTTAATATGATCAACACATGGGTTAAACGGATATGGGGGATATAGTTTTAATTCCCGGGCGCGCATTATATAGTCTAAAGTTTCTAATCCATCTTGATTTAAATATTGTTCTCTAAAATAGCCTAACTTTTTAATTATATTTTTATGTAAAAATATAAAATTGTTGTTTAATTCTGGGGTTAAAGAGAGAGATATATTTTTTTCATCTTCTTCTATAAAAATAGCATCTCTACCTAAACCAGTTATTAACCAAGTACCAAATACGTGTGCCTTTTTGATTGTGTCTTCAAATATTGTTTCTGAAGTAATATTTGTTAAAGTATTAACAATAAAAATATAATCTTTATTATCGCATCTAAATTTAGATAAAATTTTATTATACAAACTTGCTACAGACACATCTTTGCCATATCTTAAAATATTTTTAGTAGATATTCTATTATAGGTGCTAGACACCACCAAGCAATTGTCTTTATATTTTTCTGGAAAAGAATTCCAGCAATTATCAAAATTTTCTCGTGTAGAATTATCTACTATTCCTATTCCTATGTTCATATGGCTAATTTAGTGTAAAGATCATTTAGGTAATTAATAGTATCCTGTTTGTGATTAATTTCAAGAGCTTGAACAAAATCGTGAATATTTTGTGGTATATCTATAGAATCATATTCACCCCTGTCTTCACTTAAAGAAGGAGAATCATTATTATTTTGATAATCTAATCTAAAAAATTTAGGATTAAGGGTTTGTAATTTTGAGGCTAATAGAGATATTTTTTCTGATGGATAATTTATATCTACTACTAAACTAACCATATTACCCGGCACACTTTCTTTTAAGAATTTGGAATCTATCTTTTTATCTACAAGATTTTTTAAAGAAATTTTTACATGTACTGGTGAAATATTATTTTCTATAAATTCAAATTCATTGGTTTTTAAATCTAAAATATAAACCCCACGTATATCATTGGCGTCACCAAAATTTTGCTGATAAGGACTACCCAAATATAAAATCTGACCATTATCATAAACTCGATGAGCTTTTTGGTGGAAATGACCTGATATAATAAATGGTGATTTACTCAAGAGATCTTTGGATTCTGTTCCATGATCACAAATATTAAAAGAATTTAATTTGAAAGAAACTATTTCAAAATGTCCAATACAAATATCTGTTTGAGGTATGTCTTTATATTCAACTCCCCATGGAATTAAAGAGATAGTTTTTTTAGATCCAGAAACTGTGAGAATTTGTGGATCTTTGTCTATAACTGAAATATTATTCCATCCATCAAGAAGGGATATTGAATTTACATCTGATCGATCTTTATAATAACAATCATGATTACCTGTAGAAATATAAATGGTAAAATCTTTTAATATTTTAAAAAATTCTTTAGCAGTATTAAGAGTGTTAACTGATATTTCATTTCTATTATGAAATATATCTCCGGGAATAATAATTTCTGATATATTTTTGGATATATAAAGGTCTTTAACCCATTCCGCAAATTCCAATATATTCTTATACCACACAGTACTGTCTTGACCTAGACCAATATGAATATCTGAAAATAAACCTATTTTAGAATTTTTAATATTAAAATTTTTAATCATGATCTTGACTCTTGGAAATTCTCAATTGGTTATTTTTAATAATAGTGTTATAGTTTTGAGAGAACAAGAGCAATTCATTTTGATACTTTTCATGAGTTTCTCTCAAATGCTTTTCTTTTTTAATTCTATTACGAAAAGCATTAAAAGCAATGCGTGTAAAATAGGAAAATGGATTAGTACCCTTGACCCTATCATATTTTTTTGAAGTTAAAGCTTTAAACATCCTGATAATGCCGTCTCCTACCATTTCTTCTCTGTAGGTATAGTTAATAAAATTAGGAGCAAAACTAAGTTTGTGAGATATTTTACTAACCATTTGAGCTAGATTATCAGACATAACACCAGTATCATAATATTTGACAATTTCATCATCAAATTCTTGTGGATTTACATAATATTTTTCCTTATCCGCTGCTTTTTTGTTCTTAAATGTAGGTTTTGCCTTAACTTCTATAAAATCTTCATCTTCATCGTCTTGTAAATCATCATCTTCGTCATCTTCTGATGTGTCATCAAAGTCTTCTGATGAAGTTTTATATCCCAAAAACTCAGCTTCTTCGTCAGTATAAATAATTTCTTTTATATCCTCATTTTCTAAAGATACCTTTTTACGATATTTCTTTTTCGGTGTATTCATATTTTTCTAAATTGTACATTTTTTTACGTTCTTCAACATGCTTTAATCCGTATTTGGTATTGTCAGCTATATCAAATATAGTAGCCATTGATTTGGTAGGGTGTAGTCGCAATACTCGACCAATAGATTGCATAATTTTAATTTTAGCTTTACCTATAGAGGCAAAAACAATATTGTGAAGATTTGGTATATTAATACCAGTACTAAAAATTTTAGATATAGCTACAATAATAACATCTCTTCTCTCATCCATTAAAGAGCGTATTTTTTCTCTCTCTACCATTTCTGTTTCACCTTGAATAAAATAAATGGGTCTATTAGACTTCAACTTTTCATTTATTTCCAATAAAATACTATGAATAGAAACACCGTGTTCTATTCTATCTACCATTATTAATGTATTTTCTTTTAATTTAAAGGCTAGATTGGTAATAATATTATTACGCCTTTGATTATTCATTAAAAACTCCATTTCTCTTTGATAGGCTAAAACTGGATTACCCATATCAACTGTAAAAGATGGAATGAGGGAATGCTTGACATTTAAGATAATAATCTGAAAATTTGAAACATAAGATTGTTGTTTGAGATTTACGGTTTTTTCTTCATATGTTATTGGTCCCATCTTACCAATAATATTCCATTGATCTATCTTATAGGTTGGCATGGTTCCTGTAAAACCAAATCTTCTAGATGTATTAATAAATTTCAATACATCATTAATTTTGTTACCTCTTTTAACTGAATGAACTTCATCTACTAAAAGAGTATCTATATCAGCCAATATGGATAAATCCGTTTTATCAGACATTAGAATCTGTGATCCGGCAACTGTTATAGAAGATTCAGGATTATATTTGTTATCTCCAGACCACTTAGAGACACTATTTAACCCATAAGACTCAAAGTCTGAGGCTGTTTGTTCCACCAATTGAATAGATGGTACAATAACTAATGTTTTTTGAGAATTGTTTTGAGAAAGACTTTTTATTATACCAGCCATGATTAATGTCTTTCCACCAGCTGTTGGAATTACGGTAACTCCTCTCCCTTGTCTCAAGGCATTAAAAATAGATTTTTCTTGATAATCTCTATAAGGCTTATTTAAATTTTCTACAATAGGTTCTTTAATTCCCGGATTGAAGAGGTTTTTTAAATCTGCATCGATTTTATAAGGATAGTTACCCAAAGTTAAAAAATTTATAATTTCACCCAATAAACCTATTTCAAATTTGCCTTGAGGTGTAATACTATAAATTCTTGAAGCTTGAAATCTTGGACCATTTCTCCTATAAGCAGGATTGGCTGCAGAAAAATGTTCTCTTATTAAATCCAATAAAGAAGGCTCTGCAGTAATTTGTGCTTGTTTATTTTTATTAATAAGAGTTAGAGAAATCATTACGTAGTCTCCAATCTGTTTATGTCTATGATGTTTTTGATATCATAAGTCATAGATCTTAATACTTGTTCAACCTTTTCTAGATATTCTATAGCCAATTCTGTTTCCTCTATTTCTTGGTCTATTTTTTGTATAGCATCAGAACTATCTATTTTTTTCTCCAGAGAAGCCTTGGGCATGCCCGGTGGAATAGAATTTTGTTCTTCTAAAGTGGAAATAACTGCAACTTTAGTAAGTTTCTTTTTACGAATAAGATTGTTAAGAATTCTTTTTTGATCAATAAGTCGAGCTACCCATTTGTGTTTTATAGCTGGGAGCATGAGTTGTTTTTGCAGAAGATTTAATTCATCTAATTTAGTATCTTCTTTTAACTCTTCTGTAAATTTTTCAAAAGAAATCATAAATATAAGATTATAATCCCATATGACTAACAATTTTCAACAGCTATTTTTACAAATTTTAGAAGATAATTCAGCTGCACCGGGTGGAGCATTTGGACCTAATGATGCTTATTCACCAGAAAATTCACCCAATCTAGATACAAAAATGTCTATGTATATTACCGGAGGGGGTAATCCAACTAAAAAGAAGAAAAAACAAAAATCCCCAAAATTTCCGTTGATAAGAAGAAATTTGAATAGATCTTTATAATGGATACAGGACATTGGATTTTAGATAAAAATATAAATATAAATGAACAAACTTTCGGGTTCATTTATCTTATTACTAATTTAATAGAAAATAAAAAATATATTGGTAAAAAACAATGTTTATCAAAATTTAAAAGAAAACCACTTAAAGGCAAAAAACGTAAAAGAATAGATATTAAAGAATCAGACTGGAAATCTTATACTAGTTCATCAGAAAAATTAAACGCAGATATAGAACGTCTAGGTAAACAAAATTTTGAATTTAAAATAATAAGAGCCTGTTCTTGTAAATGGGAATTAGCATATTTTGAAATAAAAGAACAACTCTTACACAATGTTTTGTTGAGAGATGATTATTACAACGGTATAATCAATGTTAGAATAGGTTCTCCTCCTAAAAATCTTTTTCTAGAGGTAAATAATACAAATGAAAACCACTAAATGTGTATATTGTAATTCCCAACAATTTGGAAATTCATGTACTCTTTCCCCTAAGAAGGTACATATGCATTTAGAGAATTTAAATAATTGTATCTACTGTGGCATTGATCAAATAGAAGGTGAATGTTTTTTTAATCCACATCATAAACATCATATTTCTGGTTCAGCCTTTTTAGAACACTGTAAAAGTCAATCTAACAGTGCTTTAATATTAAAATATATTTTTAATAGATGTGAAATTATTAATGAATTTTACACTTCCCCATTAGATCGTTTATATAAACGAATGGCTGGGATTATAGCCTCTATAACAGAACCTCTCTTAGAGGCTCTTTCTTTGCAAGAAACCCCAATATATAGTAAATTAACTAAAGAACAATTGGTTAAGGCTGTGGAATTTAAATTTAAATATAAAAAACAAATACAAGAATTTGTTAATTTAACCAAAGAAGCTAATAAACTTCTTCCCCCTGAAATTGTTGAAGAGTGTATAACAGACGCTATACTCTCTAATAATGAAAATTAAAGATGTATTAGTAGTATATCTACCACAACGCGTTGTTGTGTTTCCGTTACATCTCTATTTTGATAAATTACTTTCTAGAGTACTAGACAGACTCTATGAGTGGAATCTTTTATCAGAAAATAAAAAAATTACTGGGAGAGAAAAATATTTTAATTTTTTCCTTGAAAAAGAAATACAAGATATATTATTAGAAATTAAAATTGTTTATAAAGAATTAAATTTAAAAATTTTTACAATTTACAAAAGAAAAGACATATCAGTAAAATATAAAGGTTTTTTATCAGATGATAATACAGTTATAGAGGTGTTTTGTAAAAAATTTAAAAAGATTTTAAAAAAATATTTTTGTAGTGATATTCCATCCAACTTAAATTTTAAATCCTCTAACAATGTTTTTAAAGGTTTAAAATGTGGTAATCCTACAGGTGAAGAAATAGAATTTTTAACTAAAATATTGTAACATGGATAAATTTGTAATATTTCACATTGACGGAGGAGCTGGTAAAAGTGTAGCAGCTACAGCAGTTTGTACATCCATCAAAAAAGCTTATCCGGATCATAAATTAGTGGTAGTTTCTGCTTGGCCAGAAGTATTCTTACATAATCCAGAAATTTACAGAATTTACAAAATGGGCAATCATGCCTATTTTTATGAAGATTATATTAAAAATAAAGATTCTATAATCTTAAGATCAGAACCATACCATGCTGAAGATTTTATACATCGCAAAAAACATTTAATAGAAATATGGTGTGATATTTTTAAAATTCCGTGTATATCAAAACAACCCAGATTGTTTTTGACACAAAGAGAATTAATACATGCTAATAAAGTTCTCAACAAACAGACAAAAATTCTAACTCTCCAAACTAACGGTGGTGGAGATGAAAAAGAAACCTATTCATGGGCAAGAGATTTACCCATTCCCTTTGCTCAAAAGATAGTAAACTCTTCTTTGGAAACATATGGCAAAGTGTTACATGTACGTAAAGAGGGTCAACCAGCTTTAGAAAAGACTATTCAAGTTACAGACAATTTAAGAAATTTATTTTGTTATGTATACCTGTCAGACAAGCTTGTTCTTATAGATTCCTTAATTCAACACGTTGCAGCCGCTTTTAACAAACAAGCGGCAGTTGCTTGGATTGCCAATTCACCGGTGGTATTTGGTTATGATTGTCATCTAAATATTACACCAACTTTGCAACCCTCTTTTAGACATAGTATAGATTCTTATATGGATGAGGTTGACTGGGTGGGTCGTCGACACTTTGAATGTCCGTATGATGATGTTGATAATATTTTCAGTATGGAATCTTTTACCTCTTATCTAAATGATAACGAATTAACCTTTGATAAAATGCCTAAGAAAATAATCAAAAAATGAAAATATTTTCATCTAGTTCAAATTATGACATAAATTTAAACAGTTCTGAATTCGAAGAAACTGTACAAATTTTATCTCAAGATGTAGAAGAAATCATTGAAACCGGCACCTTCAACGGATTGGGTTCTACCACAGTTTTTGCAAAAACCGGTAAACCTTTAACAACTATAGAAAGTTGTTTTGATCACTTTAGACAAGCAGTTTTTAATTTAAAAGATTTTACCAATGTAAAATTATTGTGGGGATCATCTTTAAATGTTAAAGAAATGACAGAATTTATAGATGCTGATGACATTTATGAATCAGACATGGTTTTGTCTAAATCCATTGCAGTAGACGGTTCTTCAGAAGGTCCACAGTCTTTTTATAAACAAGAAATAATGGGATTTAACACCAATCCTCCAACTAAACAGGATTTGTTAATTGAACTTATTAATAATGATAAAAAACAATTAGTATTTTTAGACTCGGCTGGAGGAGTGGGTTATTTAGAGTTTCAAAAATTTATGACTCTAGAGGATTCTAAAAGAAAAAACAAAATTTTATTACTAGATGATGTAAGTCATGTAAAACATTATCGTTCTGTTGTTTTTTTAAAACAAAACAAATACAATGTAGTTGTATCTAAAAATAAAAGATTTGCTTATTGTATTTTTTAAATAACTATGGATTCTTCAGAATATGAACCCTTAATGTCAGTGGGAAGAATATATGACGAGAAATCTCAAAGTTGGTTTCCAAGTCTAAAAGATGAAAAAAGTCACGATATTACTCCTCTTTGGACTGCTTCTTTGATGTATTTAATCTTAGATAGACACCTAGGGTGTATTCCAGATGATACTCAGCAGGAGTATTTAGAAGAAACTTTAAAGTTGTTTAAATTTATGACAAATGATGGATCTGGTTATATAGACAAGATAGAAGATAAGTAGTTAGGTGAATAGACGAGAATTTATTTATAGTGGTCTTTTCGGAGGATTGGGTCTAACAATGGGCGATGTTTTTAGACTTCAAGCTCAATCCCCTTCAACAATTAAAAATGCAAAGGCTCAATCAATTATCCACATATTTCTTCCTGGTGGAGCGGCTGCTCAAGAAACTTGGGATCCCAAACCACTTGCCCCTTTAGAATACAGAGGACCATTAGGTACCGTTCAAACAAAAATACCTGGTGTTTATTTCTCGGAAAATCTTACTAAAACCGCTCAAATAGCTGACAGATTGACAGTTATAAGATCTATGACCCATGGAGAGGCAGCACACGAACGAGGGGTTCATAACATGTTTACTGGGTATAAACCTTCCCCTGCCATAAATTATCCATCTTTTGGATCTGTAATTTCAAAAGAATTGGGAGGCCGTAATAATCTTCCTCCTTATGTTTGTATTCCAGAAAAATTTAATAATAATGGGGGAGATGTTGCCGGTACTGGATATCTATCTAATTCTTTTGGTCCGTTTAGTCTGGGTTCAGATCCTGGAACTCCTTCTTTTAAAGTTAGAGATCTTGCATCTTCTGTAGCAGACGATAGGTTTGCTAGACGTCGCTCAATGCTAGAGACAGTAGATCAACATTTCAGACAAATAGAATCTAGTGATGCAGTTGCTGCTATGGATACTTTTTATCAGCAAGCATATAGTTTACTTTCATCTCTAGATGCTCGAGCAGCTTTTGATTTACAGAAAGAACCAACAGTAGTAAGAGAAGCATATGGAGCTGGTCCTGCAGGTCAGCGTTTATTAATGGCTCGTAGAATGGTGGAAGCCGGTGTTCGGTTTGTATCCGTGACTTATGGTAGCTGGGATATGCATCAAAATATCGGCAACAATATTCATAAACAACTCCCTCCTTTTGATCAAGCATATGCTGCTCTAATTAAAGACTTAGAACAAAGAGGCATGTTAGATTCTACGTTAGTTATGGTGAGTTCAGAATTTGGTAGAACTCCTAAAATTAACAAAGATGGCGGCCGTGATCATTGGCCTAGAGTATTTTCTGTTGTATTTGCTGGAGGGGGATTTAAAAGAGGATTGGTATATGGTAATTCAGATGCAACCGGTGCTGATGTAGAAGACAATCCTTTACATGTTGCAGATTTGGCTGCAACCCTCTATAATCAAATTGGAATAGACCCTCACGGTAAATTGGTTACTCCGGATGGACGACCAGTTGCTATAACATATGAGGGAGAAGTGAAACAAGAATTACTAACATAATATATGAACGACTGTGGCAATCATAATAGTGAATTTTCTACTCGTAGAGAATTCTTAACAGAATTTGGATGGGGAATGGGTGGTCTTTCCTTGGCTGCTCTTTTGGGTGTTAATCCTTATACAGCTGAAGCAGCTTCACCCATGCTTCCCAAAAAGCCACATTTTCCAGTTAAAGCAAAAGCTGTTATTCAGTTGTTTGCCAGTGGTGCTCCAAGTCATGTAGATACATTTGACTACAAGCCTGAATTGCAAAAGAATGATGGAAAGAAAGGAGACAATGGATTGTTGTTAGCATCTCCATTTAAATTTCCAAAATTTGGTAAATCAGGATTAGAGATTTCTGAGGTATGGTCTCAATTAGGACAACATGCGGATGATATGGCTATCATTAATAGCATGCAAACTCCAATTCCTGATCATAACATTGCTGCTAAATTTATGAATACAGGTTCTGCTCAATTAAACAAACCTAGTATTGGCAGTTG
>Ga0114969_10003106_pt1 | contig 13437 bp, 10 predicted proteins | sample M_130807_MF_Meta_FD_87316 | JGI IMG/M metagenome (GOLD analysis project Ga0114969, IMG submission 87316) | Freshwater microbial communities from Lake Montjoie, Canada to study carbon cycling - M_130807_MF_MetaG | ecosystem: Environmental > Aquatic > Freshwater > Lake | place: Lake Montjoie...
AGGTGGCGCCCAATACATAACCCCCGCTCCCTTAGTCTATGCCTCGCCTGTTGGGGGCGCCCAAGTTATTACGGTAGATACAGGTCCGCGTGCGATGTATGAAGGTGGTTACCAAGAAGACCTACAGGAAGCTACGAGGGGTCATCCTGTAATGGGCTCTGGTGGACTCAGAAGACACACTACTCCTCGTCATCGCGCCGAGTCTCCGAGGAGGGGACCGATGACGGTGGCAGGCAGCAATATAACACCCGCCACGCGTATTGTAGTGAATCGGATAGGCTGAGGACTAAGGTCTAAAATTGAATGTATCATCAAATAATTAGACAAGTCCCAATGAGCTACGAGATAGTTGACACACTCTATCGTAGCCGTAAGACGCTCCTTGACCACCTAGAACAAGAGGGCTACGACATTGCTCCCTTCAGCAAATTCAGTCCCAAGGAGATCGCCGAGATGGTAAAGGCCGGCCCCATTGCCGGCGCTCCTCCGGCACTCCAAATGGAATTGAATCGCAAGGTTCCCGACGACGAGCACGCCTATCGCAAGTGCCTCGTGGTCTACACCATCGGCAAAATCAAGCAGAAGCTGAATGCCTTCACCCAAAAGATCATCAGCAGCGGCGGCGGCGCGGGCCCCGCGGCCGCGGGCGCCAGCGCACCCACGGCAAGCAACCCCTCGGGTACCTCACCGCCGCCGGGCACCTTTGATCCCGACTCCACCGAGGTGATCATTGTCACCATGGAGCCCATTGGTGCCAACTTCCACTCCATGGCCTTCCTCGCCCACTCCGTGCACAAGACGAAAGTCCGGTTCTTCCAGGCAGCCGCCATTATCAATAATCCCCTCAAGCATATCCTCGTACCAAAACACGAGCGCGTTCCCGCAAAGGATGAAGAGGCGCTCCTGAAATCCATCTTCGCCAAGAAGTCCCAGCTCCCTCTTATCCGTTTCCACGAAGACCCGATCGCCCGACTGATTGGCCTGATGCCCGGTGAAATCGTCAAGATTACTCGCCCCAGTCCCACAGCAGGCGAATGTATCTTATATCGTGTCTGTGTTCCTTAGTAGATGTCGCAGATAACGTTTGCCGACGGCATAAAAGCATCCGTGAATACAAACACCCATTTTAAAACGGCGTACGGTGACCCGAATCAGGTTCCCATGACGTGTAAAGATATTCTAAGTCACGCGAGGGTGGCCGGCTCAAGAGCAAATTTTTTGAAAACCTACAACCTCCAGGGCACACAAAATACGAATCTGAAAGTCAACCTGGAATTGCTGAAAGTGCCTATGGAAAACATCGCTGAACAAACTGTATCATCTATTACCGGTTATACGGCCATAGACACCTATTTATCAAGTGTCCAAAATACCCAGATTCCGGTTCTTCAACTGGTGAATGCCTGTCTTTCCGAGGCGAATTCTCCCGATACGCAGGAGTTGAAGGTCTTAGAAAAAGAGCACGATGAAGCCAAGGCGCGCTATGAGAGCATTACGACAGACGTAGAGCGCGTGAGTTATTACCAAGGATGGTTCCCGATGTTTCGCCCCATGAAAGAGATCTCTTTGTTTGTCCTCTTCGGCGTATCTATGTTCATTATGCTGGTATCTATCTTATTATTCTTACATGTAAGTGGTATAAGAGTTGAAATAACTTTCCCTCTACAATTTTTCATAGATATATACTCATACTTTGGACATACACAAAGCTATTTCTATTCTTACCTGATCGGCGGTATAATCGTGGGTGTTATATGCGCCTCTGTGGCTTTTTATCGTGGATGGATTTAATCTAGTGTAAATGATAGAATGCCGGCAGTAGAAAATATGAGTACTGTGAATCAATGTGATAAGCTGAATAAAACCAGTTTTCCGAAACTCTGGTTTGATAATGCCACTCCCGATGCCACGGCAATACCTCTTATCGTAGCCGGTGGAGTACTGAAGACATTTTCCTCGGCAATAAGCCAATTGACCACAACAGAACTAAATTCTAATATTTTACTCAATCCTTCTACGACATCCACATATTCCCTAGAGAAGTTTCTGGCAGGTGGAGGTGTGACGAGTGCGAGTGGCGATTTTAAAAAGCTGGGCAATGTTTTATTATATAGTTCCGCGGCCCAAGGTTCTTCTTCCAAGACATACCAATCCATCGTGGACAATTATTTTGTGCCAACGCTTGGATCTACCTCTTATACATATAGTACAACTTCCAGCCCGAAGTTAACATCCACAATGTTATGGGCACCCAACCCTGACAAGGTTGCCTTACAAAGTGGAACTTCGGCTACAAGTATTCTAGGAAAACTTATTGAGAATCATTTATTATTAAGCGAGCGCGAAGTATATAATCCGAGTGATTTTGACCCTAATATAGCAACACCCCCCGCAAACACAGAATCTCTTTTATATTTACAAAGTATTGTGAATTCTACTCCTGGGGCCAGATCTACTACGGCTGCGGGCACTACCACCACAATAATAAGCCAAGACCAGCAGACGCGCAGAACAACCTTGGAGGCGCGTAATCTTCGGTTCTTTGGAGCTTGGTTGGCCGAGTACTGTTATTATCGCTCGCGCTACAACTGGTTATTAAATAAATATTATCAAATATTTACAACACAGCCTTACTCGGCCCCGAACATCACTACAGATTCCACACTCGCCAAACTCTTCGCGGGCGCAGGTTCCGGCCCGAATCAATATACGGATTCCTCAAAGGCGACACTACCCCAAAACGAGTATCTCCGCTGTCTTGTATATCACCTGGCCTGTTTGAATACACGCATGGTCGACATGCGATTCCTACTTGGAAAAATCAGCGAATATTACAGTGATGTTCAGACAACTGTACAGGATGCGGTAAACAGTGAGATGGACCCTGGAAGTAATCGCGATTTGACGGATAAACTGACGATTCTGAATGACTCCGCTGCGAATGTACAAAAGTATATTACGGAGCGCGATTTCCGCCAAGGCGTCATGGATTATAATTTAGAGAAGAATCGCTACTCAAATATCTTGCTTGGTCTATACGCTTTTTTAAATATACTGGCGGTCGCAGTAATTGTTCAGATTAAACAGTCTTGAAAATTTATTCCGAGCTATTATTAAATGGCGTATGGAGACTTTGTATTTCCCGCAGTGGATGCGTTGCTAAGTCAAAACTTACTCTCGGCAATTGATTCCAGTGGTATAATGCATGAAATAACACTTAGTGAGAATGACAATTTAACAACTTCTCTAAATATGGCAAATATGAATAGTAACCAGGCTCTCATCTACGGGATGTATCTGAGTCGTAATAAGACAATATCAGATGCTGCGGTTGATCTAACCATACACAATAAAATGTTCGATAACGGTACATCCGAAACATATGCCCGACAAGGAGAAATAAATGAATGGCAAGCCCAGAACAAATTTGACACCCTCTTCTTTTTACAGTGTATGTTCATTTATCTTATGATATTCATTATATTTATATACATCTGGCGTAAAGGGTTGATACCTAATTCAACGTACTACTACATTATTATAATTTGTACGATTATACTTCTTTGTATATTCTGGAATCGTTATATGTATACGACGACTTATCGCGACAATCGCTATTGGAATAGGAGGTACTTTGGTCTTGATAAGTCTCTTGTAAATGAAACAGATACATGCGAAAATACGGAGAGTGGAGAAATCGGGGTTGGTACACCTGCTTCAGCGAATCCCAGCTAATAACGTGAATGTTAAATTATGAGCACTTCACATGATTTCTGAAAATATCAAAATTTACCTAAGGAAATGTAACGGACTGTAAACTTTTAGATTTGACGGTAATTAGAATGACAGTATCTTTAAGTAATTTCCGAGGGCGTGTGGGCGCTATTATAGATGAAATTACGACTCTGAAATTCAATATTTCAGACGCTTATGATAGTTTTATATCAAGCAAGGAGGAAGATGCAATTATAAGAAATCAGAAGAATGATTTTAAAGAAAAACGAAAAATGTATGATCGTCTTTTCCAAGAAGAGGAGTTTCGTGCTCAACAGGTGGGTGGAAAAAGTAGGCAACAAACCCTTCAAGAATATGTACTTCTATTTTTCTTTATAGCGTATACAATCTTTCTCAAGGCAATTTATACATATGTACATATTTACTATGGATTTGGAAAATCTATACAGGTATGCTTCTTATTTTGTCTCGCCATCATACCGGCCATAGTCATTATGGTGAAGTATATGTGATTTGGCATTTGTCTAGCGCAAGAGCCCTATACCCTTTGGCCTAGGAGTCCTCCGGTTTCCTCTCCTTCTCAAAATCTGCCTTTGCCTCATCGTCGAAGAACACGACACACCGCTTAAATACGCCCCCTGGAGCACTTCCAAAATCATCTTCCAAACGCTTCTGTACATCTTGTTTGGTAAGCTTCTTACCAGTCAAGGTTCCATCATTGCTGCGAACCCATCCAGTATAGGCCGTCATGATATCCTTCAGGGTAGCCTCCTCATTCCCATACTCCACCAACTTTGCACGCACATCGCGGAAATCCACCATCCGCTCTGCCTTGAACTTGCCATACTGGTCAAAGCTCTCCTTGTACCGATTGCTCTCCTCCACAACCCCCTTTGGCACAGGTTCCATGCCCCGGACCAAGTACTCCTTCTCATACACGTGCACTAGAAGACCCAACCACACTTGACGCCACTCTAGCAACTTCGTATCTAGGTCATTGTCCCTCAGAAACACATTCGGCGCCCCCTTCTTCAGCTCAGGATCCGACTCATCCACGAACTTGGAGGTAAAGGGAATGGCGCGAATACGGCGCCAGGTGCCGCGGTCCATGGAGTGAACAGGCGGAAGCTTGTTACACATCATGAACAGCTTGCCCGAGATGCGGAAACGCTGTTGGTCTTCAAAGAGACCGCGGGCCTCTACCACGTCCTCACCACTGAACTGCTTCATCCTGGACGTGTTCAGAGGCTCGCTGTCGTCCGGCTCCTGGAGATAAATGAAGCGCTTGTTCTTGATGGAGATGATGTCCGGATTCGCCGCCCCCGAGTCAGGGCGCTTACGGGTGAGCGCCGTGGCCTGGAGAGAAGAGCAGTACTCACCGAAAGTGTAGCGCATCAGATCAACAACCTTGGACTTGCCATTGCCACCACCGCCGATGAAGGTGTAGTAGCACTGCTCGCGGTTATTGCCCTCCAGACAACTCGCCATAAGACGTATAAGATAGGACAGCAAATCCTGTTCAAGGAAGATCATGCGAAGGAAATTCATCAGCTCCTTCATCCTTGGGTCTTCCGGATTATAGGGCACGTAGTCAAACGCATCGCAGATCGGATAAATCCGGCCACCCAGCTGGCTCATATAGTCGTCCGGCCGGCCCTCGCGGAAGATGACCTTGTTCTTGAGAGCTCCCGTCACAGGGTCCTTCACCTGGCACCGAAGATCCAGGACGCCGTTCGCACACACGAAGAGATTCGGATTCACGTTGAGCTTGTTCGCGAAATCCTCCTCGTGAAAGAGCTCAGTGGCAGCGCGCATGATGCCGCCCTTGAAGTCCTGCTGGTACAAGTGCTTCTCCACCTTGTGCAAGGCCTGGAAACGCTCGCCATCAGGGGACATCGACCACTTCTTGTACCAGTCCTCATCGGGAATAGCGTTCTCGGCTGCCAGATTGTTGGTCGCACAGTGCGCATCCCAACCCTTCTTCTTGAGGCGCAACCTGGCACGAACCACGAGGTCGGCCATCTCCGTGCTCAGCTTCTCCTGTAGCTCCATGCCCTGGTTCGTGTGACGCCACGAGTGAATGCGCTCGTCAAACACATACCATTCGGTGCGCTTTGACTCCACGGAAGCGCAGAACTTGCCTTTATAGACGCGCTGGAGTAGGCGAGCAATGTGGAAGTGTGTGTCGTCAACGCGATACTGGACGAAACGGATGTGGTCCTCTTCCACTAGCGCCTTGTATGCCTCTGGGTTGTCCTGGCGCGCCCAGTAGTGCAGGCTCTTCAGAGTGAGCTTGGCGCCTGCCGTGTTGCGAGAGAATCCGCGCGCCCAGTCGGCGGCCAGCCTCGTCCAATCGGTTCCGGCCGACTTGGAAGACTTTTCCGAGAACTGTTTCCAGGTTTCAAACATCTCCTCGCTCGGCTCGATGTTGGAGAGACACCAGCCGACTTCCATCCAGGTCTTGTAGGAATCGGCTCGCTCCGCTGATAGACACTGGAGCGCGATGGCCTGGGCCAACTCAACTTCCTCGCCGTCGTAGGAATCGGGGATATACACACCAAGAGGCTTAACCGCAGTGGGAGCAATAGGGACTGGCCCTACTACTTCTGCCGCCGGCGCCTGCGCCTGCGCTACCGCAGCAACGCGCCCTTTGGCCAGCCGGCTAAACTCCTCTTTTACATCCTCTCGCACCTCGTTGTCGTCCTCGGCCAGATTGTAGCGAACACTGAGAAGCTCCAGAAGCTCCCTGGGCGTGTACTGGCGAATGTCCTCCTCATCCATGGCAGCCGTCTCGGGGTTGTAGGCGAAGACGGAGGCCAGCGCATACGGCGGAATATCCGGCTTTGACTCCCCATACAAGAACCAGCCCTGCTTACGCACCATGCTCTCGTCGTATATGTCCTCGGCGTTCTCATTCGCGTATCCAATTTCTTGGAAAGACGTCTCAATCGCCTTTTGGTCCAGGAGCCAGGCGCGCAACACCTTTTGCTTTTCGTTGGAGAGACAGATGTCCGGGCACTGGATATGAATGCCGTCCTTCACAATCTTCTTCATCTTGTCCACATACGCTTGCGGGCGGTAAGAAACAAAGAAGCGGACTAGGCTATACGGCGTGAGGTCAAAGAAGGTGTCTAGGCCCTCCACCATGCTCCCCACAAAGGTGCGAATATGATCCTTCGTAAAGCGGTGTGTTAGAGCGGTATCTTCGGGAAATTTGAAGTCCATGTCAACCAGAATAGGCTTCGGCTTGTCTAGCCGAGGCTGTTCTACCAAATTGACCGGCCTGCGTCCATGCTTGAACAGGTTGTCGTGGACAATGTCCAAGAAGGTAGAGTACTGGTCGTCAGGGATTATCCATGAGCCTTTGAACTTACCCATACCGCACAAGGACGCCTCCTTGCTGTTGGTAGACTTGTATTTACGCAAGAACTCATCCAGCGTTTTGAAATTCGCCATGGTGGGACTTTTTCACTGGGTGGCCGGCAGGGTCAACTTTTATTTTTCGTCCAAGGGCCACTAGCCTTGAATAAATTTGATCCAACCACGCAGTCCCTTTTAAGGTCCCACGATGCAAACAGAAGATTCCTTCCAGTTCTATTCCGGTTCGGCAGATGCGCAGCCAGGAAAAGGCGCAGGCGAAACCCTCATCTCGCCCCCAGATACTTATAGGGAGTTGCGGAAGATTGCTGGCTGGCGCCGAGCCCTGGCCAAAGGTGAGAACCTTGACACCATTCTCCCTTTAACACATTCCGCACAACTATGGATGACTCAAGGGAAGAGTAAAACCAGGCGAGAGGATCTGGAGAGCATGAGATCTGCCTCTGCCTCTGCGGCAGAGGCCATTCAAAGACCTCCTCCTACACAATCAGAGATGCCTGCCCCTGGTTCGCCCAAAAAGAAGAAGACACCCAAAAGGAAGGGTGGTGGCTATGAGAATAACGCGCCTGCGGCTGCTCCGGCTCCTGCTGCTCCGGCTCCTGCTGCTCCGCAGCAGCCAGAAGGCCAAGTTATCCAAGGGCTTCTTCCTGAGCCTCCTCCGGCAGATGTACCCGTCCCCGAGGACGGCCCTGGCCCTGAGCAAGAAAATACCGTTATACGTTTCTGCCCCACATGTCGCTACTACTTGTATCTTCAAGTGGAGGGCGAAGAGCAGAATCTATTCCGCGTCTGCCGTTCTTGTGGATACAAGGAGGAAGATGTAAAAGGGGGTCTAGTAATGGAGACCACAGTTCGTGCTCATGCCACCGAGGGCTATAAGATTCTGTTGAATGAATACACCCGACAGGATCCTAGGTTGCCCCGACTGAAGACGATTCCTTGCCCTGAACCGGCATGCGACAGCAATCACGGGAAGGCACCTTCTGACGTTATTTATATAAAGCACGACGCGGTGAATATGCTCTACATGTACATCTGCGACGTCTGCGGATTCACTTGGCGCTCGGCACGTTAACCTTTGCTAGAGCACATTTTTCACCGGCGCCGAGAGCGGCCGCCTCCCACAAACCCTGATCTCGCACTAGTATAACACGTTGGATTCAGGATAAATGAATAGTACGGGAAATATAAGGAGGGAAACAGGAAACAAAGAATCGCAAATAAAAACGCAACTCCCTCAGTGTTCCCTATGCTTATGTTATAGCAATAGGAAAGTCTGGCAGAAGCCATTCCATGAATAAACATCAGCAACAGAATGAATCCTATCCCATAAAAAAAATTAGAAAAAACTCGCCCAATATTACCTATAATATGTACGCCAGATACATCCGTGCCAGAATTCGCAAATCCGCCTGTATTAATCATCGTCCTGAAAGTCTCCATTCTATTATCTTCAAATATAAAAGTTAAGAACCCCAGTTCTTAACTTTTATATTTTTAGGAATACTGTGAAGTTAAGATCCACCGAACGAAGTGAGGGGGTCTTAACTTCAGTACTTCACGGTATTAGTAGCCACAAATATCTTCCAGGCAAAGTTTGGCCCGACATGACGGACACTTTCCTGACTCGCGTATAGCTGTTGATATGGCCTGCTGGTCAAACAAATGCCCGCAGGCCGTGTATGCGATTGTCTGCTTCGTAAGACTCTCCATCGTGATCGGGCACTTCTCGCCCTTTCCAATCGCATGCTCCATAAATCCGTACACAACGTGGCGAGGCACGGTTATGTTGGACTTGTGGGAAGCCGAGAAATGCCAGATCTTCTCTACATCCAGCCCATGGCACACATGGTAATAAGTACTTGGGAGAATGAGATTCGCTCTCTCAAACGTCCACACAAATACCTTACCCATGTGTTCAAGGCAAATATATTGTCGGGTCTTCTGCATTTCGCCGTAGTAGTTGCTGGCCTCACACGCATTTGTGGCATAGCGGTGATGCCACACCTGTTGCTTTGGGCCTTCCTCGGAATCCATAAGCCATGTACTCTTTCCGACAAGTCTCTGTGGATTCCACACAGGGTCGCACACCAAATACTTCTCCCCCTTTAACATAATCTCCTCCGTTTTGTACACGAGATAAATATCGCCGAGTTCATCTATGCCATTGTGCGCCTTTGCCTTCACAATGATATATGCAGCCATGGCCATTTTCTAACAGTAGGTAGACTACCTACTGGACGGCCGGCTCGTTTCAATTTTTACCCGAATTCACAAAGCGCATACAATCGCGAATAATGCTTTGCGGGATACAACGGGGTGCGCGGAATTCTGTACTCTCGGTAAGACTATACATCCAATCCAGCGATTTGGAACTTTCGGCCAGGGATACGCAGGGCGCAAGAGGAAATACCTCGGATATTTTATTGTGAAACCAGCGCGTCCAGGACTCTCCGAGATTTGCCCGAATACTCTGGATATTCCACAATGACACCAGTAGCTGAAAAATGTTGCGTCCCTCCTTCGGACACGCATCTAGAGGAGGAAGCCCATCTCCACGACGCACATCCAAATGCTTTCCCTGGCACGCAAATCCGAAATCCACTATAACAATTCGAAAGGGAAAAGTGATGGACTTGGGGGCTCCCTTCCAGTTGATGTCTATTGTTACTGGCTCGTCCACGACAATCATATTGTTTATCTTGAGGTCGCGATGGTCTATCTTCAGCTCTATCTCCAGGACCTCTATGATCAGCGCAATCTGTAAAAGGAGAAGGGCGAAACCCTTTTTATCACCCCCCTCTACACTCCTGATACACCACTGTGACACCAGTACGGGCTCATAGGCTTCCATCGTAAACCACACATCCCCCGTAGGCTGGTGAGTAAATATGTCGTACACTTTCGGTACACAGCCACTCAGTCCATACATAATAAGTTCTGTATGTAAATCGCGTTGGAAAGAAGCCTCGTCCAGCAATTTGCTTTCAGGAAACTTCGGCCGTTTCATCGCCACGCGTAGCATCTTTCCAGAAGCATCTTTGCGATTAAACAAATCCACATAACCGAAAGTGCCTTCCCCTAAACTTTTTAGGGGTATGTATTTACAGATAAACCCGCCACTTGAATCATATACTTCCCCTTTTACATTACATATGAGTAGGCCTGGGACTGTACCGAGGCCACTCATCTATTGTGATAAGCATACAATTCATAGGGGTGCTCCATAGACGACGCTGCCATAGAGCCGTATTTCTGTGTAAAAGAGGTTGGTGGTTGGCTGTTTAGTCTTTGGTCGAGCGTGTCCCACCAGCGGACTGATATTTCACGCAGGACGGGCTTGTCTTCGCGCTCAAAAAGAGGAAGGGGGATATATCTGCCGGCCCATTTCCAGAATTGGGCTGCGTGGGTGTCTGGATTTATACGCACTCTGGAGCGCCATTGTTGGGGGATTTCTTCGTGGGATGCCGGCGTCCAGCCGTGGGCAGCCAGTTTTTCTCTCCAGGCTTGGGGGTTCTTGCGCTGGTCTATATGGACGAGTTCGTGCTCCATGGTTTCTGCGAGACTTTCTTCGGGGAAGTATGCCGGAAGACAGATGACGTTGGGTGCCCGTGTGTGCGGCATTCCGCCCTCGGCGGATGGTGAGAGGATCACCACGGTTATATCTTTGGCCGCAGCCTTTGCTGCAGCCTTTGCTGCAGCGGCAGCAGAAAGGCTCTGGTCTTGCCAGGCAATGTACTGACAAAAAGTACGGGCTTTGGAATTTATAGGGCAAGAGGAACAGGCCGATTCATAGGAATCCAGGCTCTCGGCTGTTTTCAACGTTGCTTGTGCCTGTCTCATTCTGTGTTCTTCGTGGATTTATTGACTGAGCGCTTAACCGCCTGCATCTCTCTTACCAGCCGGCCGTCCTCAATGAAGGCCGTCTGGTTGAGGAAGGCGTCCATGGATGACTGGCGCTTGGGGGCGGCAGCGAGAATACTCGGATCAATCAGTGGCGTGCGAATCCCGCCCCTGTAGAGTTTGGGCTTGGCCTGCGCTTGTACTCCTGTGCCTCCCAGCGACTTCACAAACAGACTCATAGCTGCCTGGCCACAGGCTTGGAGCCCGCGCCGAAACAACAAATCCCCCGCCAACTCCTCTCGCTGGACAATGATCTTCTCCGGCGTCTTCCCCCAGCTGGCCGGCGCCACATAGCCAGGCATCATCTCCAGCATAATACCGAACAGCTGGGACAGCGGATTCATCAGCTGGTGCTCAATATAGTACTGGGCATCCGGTACCAGCCCGTGCTCCGTAATCCACGCCGGCGTCTCCACACGGTCGCCCTGGAGCTTGCTCGCCGCTTGGCCAGCCGGCGGTTTCACATACACGAACCCGATGCGCTCACCACTCGACGGCGCATTGCCAGGGTCCCGCGCGGTAATCCGATCCGCCAACACCTTGTGCGCAGGGGGCGAGGCAGCGTACTCGGCCGCCAGCGACTTGGTAATCGTGAGTTGCGACAACTTCACGCGCCCGTCCACGAGCTCCTGGACCTTCTGGCGAACAAAGTCGACCGCCCCCGCCACATCGCGCTTGTTGATAAGCATGTCAATGGCCCCGCTGTAGATGACCTTGAGCAAGGGAGCATTATCACGCCTCTTTAACACAATCCCCATGCTCGTCTCCTTAAACTCATCCGGCGACTCCTCATACTTGTTGCCCACATAGCGCTTCTTGCTGAAGATGATGAACGGATAGAATACCTTGTCATACTCAAAGTCGTGAGGGGCCCGCAGGGCTCCCGTAATGAACTTGCCCGCCTCCTCCGTCAGCTCAATCGTCTTCACGATGGCGTCACGGCCTTTGAGGAGTTCACCGGTCTCTGGGTTCTTCGGGCTGAATGTCACAAACAGCGAATCCGTGTCACCATAAATCACCTTGGCCGAGCAACGCGGGTCGGCTGCCGCGGGTCCGTAGAACTCCTCAATGGCTGCCTTGCTGAACATGATCTGCTTGCGCGCATACGCCGTCACGGATGCGCCCAAGTCCTGCAGGCGAATCTTGAAGGTGCGCGACCCCAGCTGACCATAAAGCGAGTTCGCCGTGATTTTGTACGCGTTCTGCTCCGCATCCAGGAGCGCCTTCTTGAAAGGGTCGTCCGTTTTCTCAATCTCCTTGCGCTTCGCCTTTCGCGCGGCCAGCAGTTTCGCCACAATCTGAGGCAGACTCCCTTTTACACCTCCGGCAGGTTGCGCGAAGCGACAGAGACGCGTGCCCATGCGAATCTTCTTCGGCATCTTGCGCGTATCCGCAGGGTCAGGGCGCAGAATGTCAAACTCAATGTCCGTCCACCTCGTGCCCGCAGGAGCATCGCGTTCGGCCTCCACTGAGCCGTATTTGATGGCTGTGAGCTTTCCCTCCAGGTCGTAGTCCTTCGTCCATACCAGCATGTCGTGGCTGATGTTCTCGCTGATGATGGTGCTTGGATAAAGGGACGCGAAGTCACACACACCCACGGGCGCGTCGGTGTAGAACCCAGGGATAGGATCCAGCACAATAGCACCCTCATAGCCTTCTTCTTCTCCGTCTGGGCCTTCTCCCCCTGCTCCCTGTGGCGAGCCGAAGGCCGCCTGAGTCTGGACCACGATTAGCTGACCGCGGAGCATACAGTCCTTGAAGATCAGCGACTCAATCTTGATGCCCTGGCCTCGCGTGAAGATATACGAGACGGGCACGGAGCAGACGTTCGCCATGGACATGGCCTCGTTGAAGACCTCCAGCTTCTTGTACAGCTCATAGACCAGGTGACAATCCTGAATACAGTAGGCCCCAATCCGCGCCCGATCATCGTCCGACCCACGATGGAGGCGAAAGAGTTCCTGGGGCGACACGTCGTCCTTCACAATCGCCCACTTCACCCCCTCCGCGGCCACAATCGGCAGATTCTCCTCTGACACAACCACAATGCCCGCCGAATGAATCTCCACAATCGCCATCTTCTCCGTGAGGTCCTCACCCAGCTCATCCAGGATTTGGACATACCTGCCCACGTGCGCATCTCCCTTTTGCTTTGTCTTGAGGAGCCAGCGATCTCCGCCGAGGCCCTGGATTCCGGCGAGTTTACCACTCAGGAAGGTTGCGCACACGTTGTCCAGCTTGTAAGAGGGGAGCTGAATCTTGCGCTTTACGTGGCCGTACAAGTCAATGCGTAAGCGCCCAGGCGTGTTCCACATATACATCTTGTTGTCGCCGAGTGCCGAGGAGCTGAGGAACTTCTCCTGTAACTTCATCTCGCCCCCGTCGTCAAAGAGACGCGTCATGCGCTGGACGCACTCGGAG
>Ga0114969_10003107_pt1 | contig 13435 bp, 11 predicted proteins | sample M_130807_MF_Meta_FD_87316 | JGI IMG/M metagenome (GOLD analysis project Ga0114969, IMG submission 87316) | Freshwater microbial communities from Lake Montjoie, Canada to study carbon cycling - M_130807_MF_MetaG | ecosystem: Environmental > Aquatic > Freshwater > Lake | place: Lake Montjoie...
AGTAGACGTTCACCGTAGACCGTAGCCGTAGAACTGCAAAAAGAGGCGGGGCCGGAGATCAACTCAGATCCCCGGCCCCACTCGTGTTTCTACGGCTACCGTACACGATTAACGGTACACCGCCTGCGGAAGTTGTCGTTACCAACTACCGTCTTCTCAGTACCCCTCTTTGGTCCAGATCAGGATCACCCCGCACCCTCTGTTCATCCCACTGAACTGCGGTGGTACCGTGGCCGCGCCGTGGTACACCTCGATGCCCGCGAGATACTTGGGCGACGGCAGGTTCTCGAGATTGAATGGCGTCGGCATCGTCACGTTGTCGACGACGACCACCATCGGGCACGCACCCGTGAGCGGGTTGCCGCCTTCGCGCTTGCTCAGCGCGAGATACTCTGGCGACCCGCCGCTGCCGCTCGTATACGATGGGCCGACGATGATGCCCTGAAATCGCCGCAGCAGTTCGGTGACGTACACCGAGGCGCGCTTTTCGATGTCCTCTGCGGACATAAACTCGCCGAGTCCGACTTTCCGGCGTTGCTCGAACTCGGCCATCCGCCGAGAGGTGCGCTTTTCGGTGATGACGGCTGCCTCGAGCGTGGTGCCGCGCTCGAGTATGTAGGATGGGCGAATCGTGTCTGTGCCAACCTGCACTACCGCGGACGTTGGGTGGTAGCCCACACGACGGATAATGAGCACGTACTGGCCAATCGGCACTTGCGTCAGGCGGAATCGGCCGCTCGGCCCCGTATTCACTTTGACGCTCGTGCTGAGGATTTTGACCTCGGCAGCCTGAAGCGGATTCAGCGCCGTGTCGGTGACAAAGCCGTCAATCGTCCCCGCACGATTGCGCATCGCGGCTGCAGTGTCGCGCGCAGGGCCACCTGGCAGCCCCTTACGCACCGTCTGGGCAGATCCGGCTGCTGGAACCGCCATCGCGACGGCCAACGCCAGCAGCGGGGCGGTGCGGAAGATTCGAGTGGCGATAGTCACACTCTAAATAAAGCAGAAGGGCGGGGACCGTTCCATCCGGTCCCCGCCCTTCTGTGCTAAGTCCTACCGCGCGATGCTACGGAGCGCAGTTATTCTGTCCACCCGGTCCGAGCAGGTCGCCCGTGCTCTTTGCACGGACCAAGCATTCCGCCTGCGGAATCGGGAGTACCTTGGCCACGAAGTTCTTGTTCGGGCCGCTGGCGATGTCGAGCGGGAGCGTGGCGAGCAGGTTGTAGCGGCGCGCATCCACCCAGCGATGCCCCTCCAGATAGAGCGAGTAGCGCTTCTCGTAGAGGATGCCGGTGAGGACGTCGGCGTTCGACGACGCTGCCGTCAGCGTGGAAGCCGGGAGGCCACCCGAGTTCACGCGAACCGCGTTGAGGTCGGCAATCGCGCCGGCCTTGTCACCGGTCGCAAGGCGGGCTTCGGCGCGGAGCAGAATGAGCTCCTCGTTGCGAATCACGCCCATCGGGCTCGTGCTGGTGAGGTACAGGTTCGGACCGAGCGTGGAGGCCGCGCTCGTGGCACCGTCGGCCGTCAGGGGGCCGGTACGCGACGGAAGCCCTTCCTTGAACTTCAGGACGTACCGTGCGTCCTTGGTGCCGTCCGCCTTGAGCTGCGCATCCGTCGAGAACGTCTGGTGCGCATACAGCGTGGTGCTCGTGGCGAGCGTCAGCCCATTCGTGGCGTCACCCGTTGACGTTGAGAAGATCTGATAGACGCCGACGTCAAGCTGCGCGCGCGTGGTGGCGCCGGCGTTGAGGAACGAGTTGCCGAGCGCCGTGAGCGTCGCTGCCCAAGCTGCGGCACCGCCACCTGACGTCGTGGCATAGTACGCACCGGCACGAGCCCGGAGTGCGCGGTTGAACTGGCCAAACGTTGCCGGCGTGGTGAAGCCGGCGAAGCCCGCGTGCAGCGTGAACGGGAACGCCGTTCCGCCTGCCAGCAGGTTCGCGTAGCCCGCGTCCAGCGTGCCAATAACGGCCTTGTAGGCCGAGTCACGATTGACGAACGGCGCCAAGTCGGTGGCCGCTTCTCTGATTTCCGTAATGATACCGACGGTGTCGCGCGTCGCGATCAGCTGCAGAAGGGCGTAGCCCTGGATCGTTTGCGCAAACCCGGTGGCCGCCGCTTTCTGCGCTGCGGTCAGGACCTTGTTGCTAGCGATTGTCCCCTTGAAGTTGTACGCGTCACGAAGCGTGTTGTACTGGCCGCCCCAAACGCCCGTTGCAAACCCCGACGGGTCCAGCTTTTGCTGGCCCGCGACGCTGATGCCGATCAGGTAGTGCGTGGTGTTGCGGCCTTCCGTCGGCGTGTACGTGTACGACTCACGGCCGATGATGCCCACGGTCTGCGGGTATCCGGTGGTGTTGCCGCGAAGGTCCGAGAGCAGGCCAGTGGCAAGCAGCTGCACGGCGAGTGGATCCGCCGCTGCGCTCGCGACCGTCACGGCGTTCGGGTTGGTGATGCTAAGGTCGCTCGTCTTGCAGGCGCCGAGTGCGGCGAGAGCAAGCAGGGCGCCCACAGTGCGCTTATGCATGAAATTCATTCTCCGGATATTTCCGTTGCGGTTCGTCATGGTCTAGTACCCGAGGTCGATGCTGAGGAAGAACTGCTTGCTCGGCGGGTACTGGGCGAGGTCGATGAAACGGCTGAAGTTCGAGTTGCCGAAGTTGTTGAACTCGGGGTCGAAGCTCCAATACTTGGACCACATCGCGAGGTTGCGGCCCTGGAAGCTGATCCGCATTTCGCGCGCACGGGCCATGCTGGCCCAGCTCTTGGGTGCGTCGAACGTGACGCTGAGCTCGCGCAACTTCACATATGTGCCGTTGTCGATGTACGGCGAGATATCGCCCTTGGCGAACGTGCCATAGCGATACTGGCCGAGCGTCTGCGCCGGATCCGGCGACTTGTCGTCAAAGTCACGCGAGTTGCCACCTTCGTCGAAGAGGTTCTTCGTCATCGTCGAGGTGTAGCCACCGTTGCGCCAGTCGAGCAGTGCCGTAAAGCTGAACCGCTTCCACGTCACCGTGTTCAGGAACTGCGTGGTATGAATCGGTGCGGCGTCCGAAATGGTCGAGTCGCGCGTCACACTGCCGGCAACGGTCTCGAGCGGACCGATCTTGTGGCAAGGCTTGCCATCCGAACCGGTGCCCTGCGTGAAGACGCCGGCGACCGTGGTGTTCAGGCAGCTGTAGCGCTGGTTGCCCCAGATGAGCGACGAGATCGTGCCCTCAACGCCGCGGTTACGGCCATACGAGCTGCCGAAGCCACCGATGTTGAATGCCGGGATGCCCAGCTTGTCCATGAACTGCTCGTTGTGCTGGTACGTCACCTTCGACGTCCACTCGAGATCGCGACGGCTGATCGGAACAAACGTCAGCGCCATTTCGAAGCCCTTCGTGGACATCTGGCCGGCGTTCACCTGCTGCGTGGCCAGGCCCGAGCTCGACGGGAGCGGATAGTTCAGGAGCAGGTCCTTGATCTTGCGCTCGTACTTCGTGATTTCGAAGCCGATACGCTGGTTCCAGGCGGAACCGTCAATGCCGTATTCCGTCTCGTTCATCACTTCCGGATGTACGAGCGGATTGCCGAGCGTGGTCGCGGCGACCAGCGAGCTTGCGCCGCCAATGATGCCGCCCGATGCCACGGTGATGTCGCGGCCGCCGTAGTTCGGACGGTTGCCTGACTGGCCCCACGCCGCGCGGAACTTGATTTCGTCAATCCGGTTGGTGAGCTGCTTGAGCGGGTTCACCAGGCGATAGCTCGCCGAGGCCTTCGGGTATGTGTAGTACTTCTCACGGTCGCCGTTGGCGGTGCCACGATCACTTCGGAAACCGGCCGTGACGGCCAGCTTTTCGTCCAGGAACAGCATCTGCTCGTTCATGTAGTATGACTGGTCACGGAATTCCGTGACGCTGTTACCGAACGAGTTGTCGACACCGGCCACTGCCACGCGGCGCGACGGCAGCAGGCCGCGGACGCGGATGTTGTAGTTCTGGATGTACTGCGTTTCGTAGGTGCCGCCGAACGACGTCTGGGCCGAGTTCCAGAAGCTCCAGGTCGGCGTGTACGTCCACACCGCGTTGACGCTCTGGTTGATGAACCGACTGGTCGTCGTCAGAATCTGCGACGTGCCAAGGAAGCCGTCCGCCGCCTCAAACTGGAGGTAGCCAGGCGTGTACTGGTTGCCTTCGAACTGGAAGCGGTCAACACCGGCGATGTACGAGAGCTGCAGCGTGTTGTGCGCCGATGAGAGCGCCGAATAACCAAGGCGCACGTTGCCGGTCTGGCGCCACGTGTCTTCGTTGTTCGTCAGGTTCTCGAGCAGGTCAAACGGGTTCGACGCGGCCGTGCCGCCGCCGTTCATAAACATGCCGATATACCGGCCGGGACCCGTCTTCTGCGTGATGTCGTAGATGGCCGGTGCATAGCCGAACGCATAAATCGGACTGGTGCCTGAGTTGTCGTTACCGCCAATGCCGTTCTGCGCAAAGCTGTGCGTGATGTCGATGCCGCCCGAAACGGTCAACTTTTCGCCGACCGTCTGGTCAATGTTCATGCGCGACGACGTGCGGCGCGCACCGGTGTTGTACATGACGCCCTTGCTCTGGCGGTCATTCAGGCCCGCATAGAAACGCGTGCTGCCCGAACCACCCGAGGCCGAAACGACCGTCTCGTACGACGGGTCGTCGGTGCCGTAGAGCTGGCCTTCCCAGTCGTACCACTTGCAGGCCGCTACGCAGTTCGCCTTGGCGGTTGAGTCCGCCTGAGCGCCGCCGCCGAGCCACGGCTGAACCGCCGCATAGCTCGCGTAGTGACGCGAGCCGAGGAGGCGCGTCGCCTTCTGCGTGCCCATGCGCTGGGTCACGTTGAAGCGCGTCTGGCCAACCTTGCCCTTCTTCGTCGTGATCACGACCACGCCGTTCGTGGCGCGCGAGCCGTAGATGGCCGTTGCGGCCGCCGACTTGAGCACTTCAATGCTCTCGACGTCGTTTGGATTCAAGTCGGCAAGTCGATTCGTCGTCTGGTCCTGCGTCGAGCTGGTGGAGCCGGACGAACGAGAAATAGAGGCGAGACCGCCGCCGATCGACTGATTTGAGATCATCACGCCGTCAATGACGTAGAGCGGATCGCCCTGGCCAATGATGGACGTGGCGCCGCGAATCTGGATCTGCATGCCGCCGCCAGGCGTGCCCGAGTTCTCGAAGATCTGGGCTCCTGCGACCTTACCGGCGAGGTTGCCCTCAACCGACTTGGCCGGCGCCTTGATGAGCTCTTCGGCGCTGACAGAGGCGATCGACGTGGAAGCGTTGCGCTTGTCGACCGTCGTGGCGGCACCCGTCACCGTCACGCCTTCGAGCTGCAGCACGTCCTTGTCGAGCTTGAAGTCCATGGAAGCGCCGGTAACCTTCACCGACTGGCGCTTGTACCCGATGGCGCGGACGAGGATCGTGACCTCGCCGGCCGGAACGCGAAGCCGGTACTGGCCTGCAGCGTCAGTACGGACGCCAGCCGGCTGTCCGACGAGGCTGACGATCGCCTCATTGACGGGAGCTCCAGTTTCAGTCTGGGTGATTTTACCCGTGATTTCGCGGCCCTGAGCCAGCGAAATTGACGGGATGGCCGCAACAAGCAGTGCGACCGCAAAAAGAAAAATCCTGCGCACGGAGGTGCCTCCGAAGAAGTAGTGGGGGCTTTGCGGATGCCGGGCTTCTCCCGGTTGAACTCGCAAAACCTTCCGCTGGAACCATGCTGAACTTCCGCCGATGCCCCTGCTATGTCAAGGCTGTGTAACGACTTTGACCGCTCAATGCCGCCGTAAGATTTTGGAAGTTTGTGACGCCCGCCGCGGTCGCGGGGTAAATCCGCGCGCCAGTCGCGGCCGTCCTATATTCAACCGGCCCCGCCATGATAGTCCTCGACAACGTCCATAAGGCCTTCGGGTCCAACCGCGTCCTCAACGGCTTTTCGCTTGAGGTCCGGGAGGGCGATATTGCCGTGATCCTTGGCTACTCCGGGTCCGGTAAGAGCGTCGCGATCAAGCACATCGTGGGACTCCTCGAGCCCGATCAGGGATCGGTCACGGTAGACGGAAAGGAGGTCCCGAAGCTGACGCGGCCCGAGCTCTATGAATTGCGGTCACACATCGGCTACGTCTTTCAGTCGGCGGCGCTTTTCGACTCGATGTCCGTCGGGGAAAATGTCGCGATGGGGCTGCGCAAACAGGGGCGGCTCGCCGAGTCCGATGTGCAGGCGCGCGTACATGAAGCCCTGGCACTCGTCGACCTCCCCGCCGCCGCGGAGGTCATGCCGAGCGATCTCTCGGGTGGTATGCGCAAGCGCGTGGGAATTGCCCGGGCGATCGCGCTGCGCCCGAAGTACCTCCTATATGATGAGCCGACCACGGGCCTCGACCCGGTCACCGCCGCCGTCATTGACGATCTCATGCTCCGCATGCAGCAGCAGCTCGGCGTGACCAGCATCATCATCACGCACGACTTGCGCACGGCGTGGGGGATTGGCACGCGCATCGCGATGCTCTATGAAGGCAAGGTGCGCCAGTGCGGCACGCCGGACGCGATTCGCCACACGACTGACCCTGTCGTACGGCAGTTCATCGAAGGCAAGGCCACACCGATCGGCCAGGAACTGCTGACCGTGGCGCCTTGAAACCGGTCCCGCGGAAGACGGCACCACCTCGCGACCAGAAGGCGAAGCGCGAGACGTCGGCGGGTGGTGTGGTGTTTCGGCGCGACGGCGCACGCACACTGGTGCTGCTCATTCGCGACGCGCACCGGAGTTGGGGATTTCCCAAGGGGCATGTCGAAGCGGGCGAAGCATTTCCGGAAGCGGCTGTGCGCGAAGTGCGAGAAGAAACCGGACTCGACCATCTCGATGTCGTTGCCGAAGTGTGCAGCATCGATTGGCGATTTCGCTTTCGCGGCAAGCTGATTCACAAGACCTGCCACTTCTTTGCGCTCGAGACGCCCGACCGTCGCACGAAGCCGCAGCGCGCCGAAGGAATTATCGCCTGTCGCTGGGTGACCATTGAGCAGGGCCAGCGAATGCTGACGCACGAGAATGCCCGCGAAGTGCTGGCCGCTGCCGGCGCGCTGGTGCTGGGCCCCGTGACATGATCGTTCCGGCGCGCGCGATTCCCGCGGCCGGCGATGGCGGCCCCACGGTCGCGGCATACGCCGCCCACGAGCGGACTCGCGATCTGGTCAAGCGCGCTTTTCCGCGGCGGCGTGGGCGGATGATTCTGTGCCGCTCCGCCGGCGAACTGGGCGAAGCCTTTGCCCGTACGCTCGTGGACCTCGTCGTCGTGGACGTGGCCGGTCCCACCGACGACACCTGGAAGGCCGCCGGCCTCGCGGCGGATTTTCCCTGCACGCCGTTTTTCGCTTGGACACCACTCCGGGCCGCCGACGCGCCGACGGTCGCGCGCTGCGCGTCACTCGAGTTTGCCGACGTCCTCGGCGATGGTATTGATGACACGGCCCTTCGGGATATCGTCGTGCCGATGGCCTTCACGGCGCGCTTTGCCACGGCGCTCGAGCCGGCGCATGGCGAACTGGGGCTTGAGTCGCCGGTGCAGCGGCGGGCCTGGCGTTGGATTGTTGGCCGCGGCGGACGCCCGGTGCGCACCGATCTTCTCGCGCGCGCGCTTGGAGTGACCCGCGAGCACCTCTCGCGCAGCTTCGCGACGGCGGGGGCGCCGAATCTCAAGCGTGTGATCGACCTCGTGCGCGTGATTGCGGCGGCGGAGTTGTCGAAGTGCCCTGGCTACGATGCGGCTGACGTCGCGCGCGTGCTGGAGTATGCATCGCCATCGCACCTCACGAGTACTGCGCAGCGCGTGTGCGGAACGCGATCGGCCTCGCTGGCGCGGCTGCGGACCGGCGATATCATCGAGCGGTTCCTGCAGGGAAGGGGGCGCTCGCGGAGCTGAGTACCGCTGCGGCAGGGTGCCGCTGCATGCGCTTGGCTGGGGTCTCGGCCCTATCCGTGATCGGATGAACGCGGATGGGGCGAATCGGGCTGATTCACGGTGCGGGCGGTGTGGACCAGTCTGTAGAACCGGGGTTCAGGGCCGAAGTGGAGCAGCAGTCCAACCGACAGGCCGGTGCCGCGGAGGTAGTTGAACAATTGGCGTTTCGCGGCCGCTGGGAGCAGCTCCGTCGACTTGATCTCCACGACCAGGCGCCCGTCGACGAGCATGTCGATACGCTGGAACGCGATTTCGACACCGTCGTAAATCACAGGGACGGCGTGCTCCCGCGAGACACTGTGTCCACGCTGCTTCAGCTCGCGTTCGAGCCCCGCCGCGCAGACGCTCTCGAGAAATCCGAACCCGAGCTTGTTATATGCGTCGTAAAACGCGCCGATCACGGAGCGGGTGAGTTCCCGCTCGAGGAGGTGTTCACCATGCATTCGGCACGATGCACCGGCGCTGACCGGACGCGGCAACCATGTTGTTGCAGTCCCAATCATTTCGCCGTTGCCGTATCCAGCTTATTCGCCGCATTCGCGTTCATCCGATCACACATTCGGCCGAGACCGCTGCCGAGCGCTAGCGGCGGAGGCCTGTCGACGCTCTCTTATGGATGCGCTGGAAGCTTGCGCCAGAAAGCGCTTGTGATATTTTTCACAAGCACCAACTGACCCCGCAGAGACCCCACTCAGGTTTCGATCAAACAATGGCTACGCAGACGTCGCTCCGCCCCGGTGAAATCAAGGACATCCTGCTTCGGGAAATCGAAGCCGCTGACCTGAACTCCCTCGATGTTGAGGAAGTGGGGACGGTGCTTGAGGTGAAGGACGGCGTCGCCCGCATCTATGGCCTGCAAAAAGCCATGGCCGGCGAAATGCTCGAAGTCACGAGCGCCAAGACCGGGGCCAAAATCACCGCCCTCGCGCTCAACCTCGAAGAAGACAACATCGGCTCAGTGGTCCTCGGCGACTATCTGCAGCTCAAGGAAGGCGATGAAGTTCGTCGCACCGGCCGCGTGCTCGAAGTGCCGGTCGGTCCGGAAATGATCGGCCGCGTCGTCGATCCGCTCGGCCGTCCGATTGATGGCCTCGGCCCGATCAACTCGAAGCTCACCCGCAAGGTCGAGAGCGAAGCCCCTGGCATCATCGTGCGCTCGCCCGTGAAGGAGCCGCTCCAGACCGGCATCAAGGCCATCGACTCGATGATTCCTATTGGCAGGGGTCAGAGAGAGCTCATCATCGGCGACCGAGGCACGGGGAAGACTGCCATCGCCGTTGACACAATCATCAATCAGAAGGGCACTGGCGTGGTGTGCGTGTACGTCGCCATCGGCCAGAAGGCATCGACGGTGGCGAGTGTTGTCGAGCGCCTCAAGTCCGCCGGCGCGATGGAGTACACGATTGTCGTTGCCGCGACCGCGTCTGACCCGGCCCCGATGCAGTACATCGCGCCGTATTCGGGCGCGGCAATGGCCGAGTACTTCATGTACAACGAAGGCAAGGCGACGCTCGCCGTGTACGACGACCTCACGAAGCAGGCGGCCGCGTATCGCCAGCTTTCGCTGATCCTTCGTCGTCCACCGGGCCGCGAAGCATTCCCGGGCGACGTGTTCTATCTCCATTCACGCCTGCTCGAGCGCGCCGCGAAGCTCTCGGAAGATCCGAAGATCGTGGACGGCAAGACGATCCTGAAGGCGGGCGGATCGATGACGGCACTGCCCGTCATCGAAACGCAGGCCGGTGACGTGTCGGCGTACATCCCGACGAACGTCATCTCGATCACCGACGGCCAGATCTTCCTCGAAGGCGACTTGTTCTACTCGGGCGTGCGCCCGGCCGTGAACGTCGGTATCTCCGTCAGCCGCGTTGGTGGCGCCGCGCAGACGAAGGCCATGAAGGGTGTGGCCGGCCGGCTCCGTCTCGACCTCGCGCAGTATCGCGAACTCGAAGCGTTCTCGGCATTCGCCAGCGACCTCGATGCGGCCACGAAGCGCCAGCTCGATCGCGGTGCGCGCACGGTGGAAATGTTGAAGCAAGGCCAGTATCAGCCGATGGCGTTTGAGTCGCAGTCGATGATCATTTTCGCCGTGATCAACGGCTATATCGACGACGTGCCGGTCGCGAAGGTTCGCGACTGGGAAACGGGCTTCCATGCGTACCTGAAGGCGCAGTTCCCGCAGGTGGTCGACAAGATCCGTTCGGAAAAGGCGATCTCGAAGGACACCGAGGCTGAGCTGCGCCGCGGCATCGAGCAGTACAAGGCCTCCGCGAAGTAGTCGCAGCCCATGGCCAAAGGACGAGAGCTCCTCGGTCGGATCAAATCCACCGAGAACACGCGCAAGATCACGCGCACGCTGGAGATGGTCGCGACGTCGAAGATGAAGCGGGCGATTGACCGCGTCATTGCGGCGCGTCCGTATGCGTCGGCGCTCTCGGATGTGATTTCGCGCTTGTACAGCCCGGAGAATGCCGGTGCGTTTCCGTTGCTCCGTCAGCCCGAGATCGAGAAGCGCGCGGCGGTCATTCTCCTCACGGCGAATCGCGGCCTGGCCGGCGCCTTCAACTCCAACCTCATCAAGGAAGCGCGCCAGCTGGTGGCTCGCCTCGATGCGGCCGGTACCCAGGTGGACCTGCACGTGATGGGTCGCAAGGGTATTGGCTACTTCAAATACATAGGCCGCCCGATGCTCGTGCAGCGCACCGACATCGGTGACAAGCCGACGGCCGATGATGCGGCCTCGCTCGTGGATGGGCCGATGGCGGCATTCGCCGCGGGTGAAGTCGACGCCGTCTATGTCGTGCATTCGCAGTTCAAGTCGCCGGTGTCGTCACCGGCCGTCACGGTGCGAGTGCTGCCCGTGCCACCTCCGGCAGCTGGAACGGCGCAGAAGGACTATTTGCTCTTCCCGTCGGCGGCGGACATCCTGACCACGCTGCTGCCGGCGTATGTGCGCAACGCGCTCTACCGCGCACTGGTCGAGACGTTTGCCGGCTTCTACAGCACGCAGCGCACGGCCATGAAGAACGCCACGGACAACGCCGGCGAAATGATCACGGGGTTGCGCCGCACCTACAATCGCGCGCGTCAGGCGAGCATCACGCAGGAAATCGCCGAGATCGTGGGCGGCGCTGCAGCACTGGAATGATGTGGAGTTGGCAGTTGTAGTTCTACGGCTACGGTAGACCGTCTACCGTCTACTGTCTACGTGTTTTGTTGTTACTCACTACCGTCTACTCGCTTATGACTACCGCTACCGCAACGAACGTCGGCAAAATCGTCCAGATCATCGGGCCCGTGCTCGACGTCGAGTTCCAGAACGAGCACTTGCCCGAGATCTACAACGCCCTCGTCATCAATTCGAAGACGGACACGGGCCAGCCGATCAAGGTGACGGCCGAAGTGCAGCAGCACATTGGCCGCAACCAGGTGCGCGCGGTCTGCATGAGCACGAGCGATGGCGTCGTGCGCGGCATGGACGCGGTTGACACGGGCGCCGCGATTTCCGTTCCGGTTGGCAGTGCCGCGCTGGGCCGCATCCTCAACGTGCTTGGCGAGCCGGTGGACAACGGCGCCGCGATTCCGGCGACTGCTGAACGCTGGCCGATTCACCGCAAGCGTCCGGACTTTGTGAACCTCGAGCCGAAGACGGAAGTTTTCGAAACGGGCATCAAGGTGGTTGACCTCATCGCGCCGTTCGTGAAGGGCGGCAAGATCGGGTTGTTCGGCGGCGCCGGCGTTGGCAAGACCGTCGTCATCATGGAACTGATCAACAACGTGGCCAAGGGCCACGGCGGCAAGTCGGTGTTCTGCGGCGTGGGCGAGCGTACGCGCGAGGGCAACGACCTCTATCTCGAAATGAAAGAATCGGGCGTGCTCGACAAGGTCGCACTCATCTACGGCCAGATGAACGAGCCGCCGGGCGCGCGTCTTCGCGTTGGCCTCTCGGGTCTGACCGTGGCCGAATATTTCCGCGACAAGGAAAACGCGGACGTACTCGTGTTCATCGACAACATCTTCCGCTTCACGCAGGCCGGTTCGGAAGTCTCCGCGCTCCTCGGCCGTATGCCGAGCGCCGTGGGTTACCAGCCGACGCTCGCCACGGAGATGGGCGACCTGCAGGAGCGCATCACCTCGACGCGCAACGGATCGATCACGTCGGTGCAGGCGATTTATGTGCCTGCCGACGACTTGACTGATCCGGCGCCCGCGACGGCATTTGCCCACCTGGACGCCACCGTCGTGCTCAGCCGAAAGATCACGGAACTCGGCATCTATCCCGCCGTGGACCCGCTCGACTCGAGCTCGCGTATTCTCGATCCGCAGTACGTTGGCGCGCGGCACTACGCCGCGGCGACCGCGGTGCAGCGCATTCTCCAGCGCTACAAGGAACTTCAGGACATCATCGCGATTCTCGGCATGGAAGAACTCGCCGAGGACGACAAGAAGGTGGTTGGTCGCGCGCGGCGCATTCAGCGCTTCATGTCGCAGCCCTTCTCGGTGGCCGAAACGTTTACGGGTATCGCCGGCAAGTACGTGAAGCTCGAGGAGACGATCTCGTCGTTCGAGCGCCTCACGCAGGGCGAGTTCGATCACCTGCCCGAGCAGGCGTTCTTCATGGCCGGCGGCATCGACGATGTGGTCGAGAACGCCAAGAAAATGGCGTAAGGATGCTCAGGGTCAGCGTCATCTCACCGGAAGCCGTCCTCTTTGAGGGCGACGCGTCGTCCGTCGTCGCTCCGGCGTTCGACGGCGAAGTGGGTATTCTCACCGGGCACGCCGCCATGGTGACGACCCTTGGCACCGGCACGCTGCGACTTGGCGACGGTCAGTCGTTCAAGGTCGAGGGCGGTTTCCTTCAGGTGGACGAGAACACCGTCCGCGTGGTTACCGAGAAGGCCTCAAAGGTCTGAGCAGCGGCACGACGAGCGCGGCGGAACGATCCGCCGCGCCGAGTCCATCAACAATTACGCGACGCGCGCATTGACCCGCCGTTTCTCCGGCGTTGTCACTGGCGCGCGTTTTCGTGGCGGGATCGACCAGCGACGCGAGCCGCGTGGCCAGCGCCACGCCCGATCCAACGCTGAAGCCGCCGCCGGCGGCGACAAGCGCCACGGCATCGCGGCTCTCGTCGAAGCGGGGCCCGAAAAGCACAGGCGCTCCGTAGGCGGCCGGCTCCACGACTGAGTGCAGTCCGTCATCATGAAATCCGCCGCCGACATACGCGACGTCGGCAAGCGCGTAGAGGTCAGCGAGTACCCCCATGCGATCCACCAGGACGAGATCGGTGTTGGCCGTGGCTGCAGAGAGGCGCTCGCACGTTTTGCCGATCCCGGCAGCGCGCGCTTCGAGTGCCGCGAGTGCGTCTGCGGTGGGCTCGTGCGGTGCGATAATCATGCGCAGTTTCGGAACTGATGCGAGTGTGGACAACTGGGCCCACCCGTCGCAGAG
>Ga0114969_10003109_pt1 | contig 13431 bp, 13 predicted proteins | sample M_130807_MF_Meta_FD_87316 | JGI IMG/M metagenome (GOLD analysis project Ga0114969, IMG submission 87316) | Freshwater microbial communities from Lake Montjoie, Canada to study carbon cycling - M_130807_MF_MetaG | ecosystem: Environmental > Aquatic > Freshwater > Lake | place: Lake Montjoie...
ACCATCTATTCACCGATGAAAGGGATTGTATCCAAACTCTTCATCAAGAAGGGCGAACGTGTGGTGGGAACGGCACAAATGGCCGGTACTGAAATTATGCGTGTGGCCGATATGAGCAAGATGAAAGTTGATGTGGAAGTAGGGGAGAATGATATCCAGAAAGTGAAATTCGGCGACACCGCCAATATCGAAGTGGAAGCCTATCCTAATCGTACGTTCAAAGGTCAGGTGGTGCAGATATCACAATCGAGTACTGCTACCGGTCTGCAACAAAGCATCTCATCACTCACCGATCAGGTGACGAACTATACGGTGAGTGTGGAGCTCTTACCCGATAGTTATAAGGATCTGATAGCGGTCGATAAACGACATTTTCCTTTCCGTCCCGGCATGTCGGCTTCTGTTGAAATCCTCACCAAACATCAGTTGCAGGTTTTGGCTGTGCCTATCAATGCTGTCACCACCCGCGAAGAGGACGAACTTGGGGCCGACAACGTAGTCAAGGACGACAAGATCAAGGAATATGTATTCGTGGTCAATGATAAGAACACCACGGTACTCAAACAGGTCACCACCAGTGTACAGGACAATACCTATATTCAGATACGTAGTGGTCTCAGCGAAGGCGAAAAGATTATAGTCGCACCCTTCAGTGCCATCGCCCGCACCCTCAAGAAAGACATGAAAGTGAGAATAGTTCCTAAGAAAGAATTGTTTGACAAAAAGAAAGAAACGGAAGAGTAGGTGGATGAATGGTAATGATGCTGTCTAAAAAAAACACAAGCCCAGCAACGTTTTTTTTTAACTGATTTCGTCATAGATAAAAGTTGAATGAAACGTGTTTCATCAAACTTACTGCAAACCCTTTGATATCAATTAATACAAAGAAATTTACCTACTATTTTTCAGTATGATGCCCTTTATTTTATGCTATCTGTTGCTTGTATTATAACAGGCTGTCAAATGAAAAGTTTCGTTATCATCGCTTCAATAATAGAAGTTTCCTGTAACAAAAAAGGCTGCCCTTGAGAGACAGCCATTTTTTATGATAAAAAGAGATTCGAAACATTAATTTATTCAACCACTACTTTACGCGTAAAGTTTCCTTTGTTTGAAATGATTTTCAGCATATAACTGCCTTTAGCATAATTCGACATATCCAACTCGGTTACAAACTCACCGTTCACCTGATCAAATTTCTTCTCAGCCAATATCGCACCCGTGATACTCATCGTTTGTATGGTCAAATTCGTGGCTTCAGCAGCTGTTAGTCCTACATAGACCTTGCCTGAAGTAGGGTTAGGATAGACACCGATATTTCCAATCGCATACACATCGTTCAACGCACTTGGTCCAAGTTGTTTGTATTTGAATGAAACTAAATAATCTTCTGTTTCACCCGATTCATATAATCCGACACCTGTATCTGAGGCGGCATTTGGTGACATATCATTATTCAATACCACACGCAAACCAGTGGATGTATTAACGGCAGGGAATTGAGGTGTGCGGATATAGGCATACAAATAATACGAATTGATGGCTGATATACCCGAGAAGACCCTCTCCTGCGGAATGTCATACACCTGATTATTATTGTAATCGATAAACACGGTCACCTTGGCATCCGAATGATAGTTAGTACGCATAATATCATAAATCGCAAGTTTGTACACACTGTCTGTATATAATTGCATAGCACCGAAACTTGTACGGTCTGTGCGACTTTTTACTGCCGCCGGATTCGATAAATGTGGTCCGCCGGTGATATAGGAATAGATATTATTGTTTGAGGTAGAATCGGCTATCATAAAGCCACCCACATCACTTGTATCATTCATTCCACCCACGGCAGCACTTTGTCCATAACAAGCAAACGGAGGGTTCATGACCACATGCATTACATTCGAATAGGCATTGGATGTGCCGCTGCAGGTTGTTCTAAATCTGAACCACGATTGGTTGTTTACAGTGTATGAAAGTGTATCATAAATCGCTCCTGGGATATCAGTAAAAGTGGTTCCGTTGTTCGAATACTGCCAATTGAAACTTAGGTTTAAATAAGTTAAATCGTGCCCTGTATCAGACATAAATAATTTATATCCAGGACAGGTAATTGTATCACTTATTGTTGCCACACCCGGATTTGGTGGTGTATGACAAGGCGGTAAGGATATGTTGATTAGATAATCTTCTGTTTCTCCACTTGGATAGGTGCCGCATGGTGTTGTAGTGGTATTGGTACCAAACACTCGATACACGACACGCATACCAGTCAACCCGAATAAAGCCGTAGAAGGCGTGGTAAAGGTCGATGCCATGATTTGTGTTCCTGCATTCAATACACCACCACCCACGTTTTCAGTAATAGGATCAAATACGCCATCATGATTAAAATCAATGAACACTTTAGAATACCCATTATAGAAGTTACCAATCTGAGTGAAACCTGTTACTTTTAAATCATACGTACTATCTCTGTAGATAGTAGTAGTTGGTGTCAAACTAGCGAAACTTGTATAATAATGCAGCAGGGAAGGGTTATTTAATAAAGGCAGTGGATTTCCATTATTCAAAATAGCTGTATTGGCTGAGTTGAAGATGGAGAAATTACCGATATTTTGTTGATCAAAGTTCGTCTCACTTTGAGAAAGGCAATAACAAGTATAGAAACTAGCTAATTGTGCAAACATCGTAGGAGTTACGTTTGATGAACCACTTGATGGACAAGTAACGGTACATCTGAAATACGTATTTGTAGAAACAACGGTATTAATGGTTGGACTGGCCGTAGTACCCACACTTGTCCATGGGCCGGTAGCACTTGGAGCGCTTTCCCAGAAATACGTGATACCGCCAGCAATAGTAGCGCCTGTAAGCGTTAAGTCAAAGGGTACATTGGCACAAGGGGTATAAGGTGTAATAATTCCTGCAGTTGGTGAACCAGTGCAAGGTGCTAGTACATTGACATTGTCAATGCCTAAATCAGTATCATATTGATAATCGCCATAGGCTTTAAAGCGAACAATTGTTGTTGCAGAATTTGAAGCAAGTATCAACGCGTGGTTAGTCCAAGATGGTGAACTATTAAACGAACCGAGCGATGTGAACGAGAATCCTCCATTATCAGACATTAACACTTCGAGGCTATCAAATCCAAAACCTGTATAATTGTTGTTGATATAATCAAAGGTGATTGTCTTGTCTCCGATAAGGTTGCTGCAATTCAAGAAAAGGTCCAATGTGCCACTTAGATTTGTACCATACGAGTGAAAACGCGCTGAATTGATACCCGTGCTTGATGATGGAAGATAAAAGCCTGTTGTTGAATTAAGCCAGTTAGCTGTACTGCCTTCATCGTCCCTGCGCCAAGAGGCATCACCCGTAAGTGGGTTGTTAGACCAATGGAAATCATCCGGAACATCCTGAACATCGCAATAGCTAGTCCACGTTTCAAAATCTTGTGTGTATGGAACTGTTACATAAGTAGGTGCTACGACATTCACCGTGTAAGGTGGGGTTGTGCTACTCAAACCTGAATTTGAACATCCAATGGTACATTTATATAAAGTTGTTCCAGTTAAACCCGGCGTTAAATAACCTGCGCCTGTACCACCAAAACCTCCGATCACTGGCACCCAAGAGGCACCACCATTGGTTGATTGTTGCCAGTCATACGTAAGTCCACCTGTTACTGAATTTCCGGCAAGACCCAGATTAACGGTTTGTCCTGCACATTGGGTCAAAGGTCCTGGAGGGGTAATAGAACCTGCAAGGGGCGTGCCTGCGCAAGCTGATGTAGGCAATACGTTGATATTGTAATCTTCACATTCACCAAAGGCAAAATTGCTACCGCAGTAATCTGTTGAAACAGGAATGGTCACATAGCGACAAATGACTCTCATTCGCGTTGTGCCTGGTACTGCCGTTGTTGGTACTGTAATGGTGCCGGTATAGGGTGTAATAGATGCGCCTGGCGAAGACCAGACAAATTCATTAGCCTCGTCAAAATCATAATCCTGATTCCAGTCTATCCAGATACCGAAGCCTTGGGAATAGAGTATTCCAGCCTGTACTGTGAAATTAAAACTGAGCCCCTGGGTTTGGGAAACCGTCATGGTATTCAAGAATGTATAATTATTGGGTAGGGTACCATTACAGCCTGTTGCCAAATTGGTGATATTAGCAACGCCTCCGGTTGTCGAAAAATTATCAATGAAGTCATTGCTTGAACAGGCAAACGAGAAAGCAGGTTGGCAATATTGCGCGGATGAGATGTTAGCAAACGCAAAAAGGAAGGCACTAAAGAGAAGTATTCTTTTTATCATTCTTGATACTTGTTTAAATAATTAATTAGTAGGTATAACGATCGGTAGCGACTAGACGCAAATCCGAATTGTTAAGGTTTGTAAAACTATATAAAAAAACCCGATTATTTCTAATCGGGTTTTAAAAAATTGTATGGATGAAAATTATTCTGAAACGACTTCAAAATCAATCTCAATGATATTGGCGTTTCCAAAGTCAATGGTTGCTTTGAAGGTGCCGATTTCTTTCACCTCATCAACAATGCTGATGCGCTTTCTGTCGATTTCGTAGCCTTTTTGCTCACGGATAGCTCTAGCAATCTGGATCGGAGTAACCGAGCCAAAGATTTTGCCTGAAGTACCTGTTTTGGCACCGATAGAAATAGGAGAGGCTTTCAATACATCCGAAACCTTATTAATTTCACTTAATAAAGCGGCTTCTTTCTTGTCTTTTACTTTGTTGCGTTCTGCCACCATTTTCAGGTTTGAAGGTGAAGCTTCAACGGCAAATTTCTGAGGGATTAGATAGTTACGTGCGTAACCTGGGCGGACATTCACTACTTCATGAGCAGATCCCAAATTGTCCATATCTTTTACTAGTATTATTTGCATGATTCGTTTACTTTAAAAGGTCAGTTACATAAGGTAAGATAGCCATTTGACGACATTTTTTTACTGCCGTAGCCACTTTTCGTTGAAATTTCAATGAGTTTCCTGTCAAACGACGTGGTAATAATTTACCTTGGTCGTTAATGAATTTCTTTAAGAATTCGCCATCTTTATAATCAATATACTTGATGCCCATTTTCTTAAAACGACAGTATTTCTTCTGACGTACTTCTACGCGCTGCGTAGTTAAGTATTTTATATCTGTTTTTGCCATGATTATGCTTCTTTTTCGGTTAATTGATTAGATTCTTTTTGTGCTGGAACCGGTTTTTCAATTTTGATTCCACGACGCTTTCTGTCATTGTAGGCAATCGCATGCTTATCAAGTACGGTAATCATAAAACGCATGATCGATTCATCACGATTCATTTGAATCGTGAATTTAGCGTTCAATGAAGTTTCTGCTTGATATTCCATTACATAATACAAACCGGTTGTTTTTTTAGCAATCGGATAGGCTAATGATTTCAATCCCCAGGTGTCTTCACCTATGATTTCACCGGCATTGTCTGTAATGAATTTTTTTAGATTTTTGGTCCCTGCGCTGAACTCTTCGTTCGATAAGACAGGTGTAAAAATGACCATCAGTTCGTAACTGCTCATATATATAGTATTTAATTAATTAGTTTGATTATCAGCAACTATAGTTGGATATCTCGTACGCAAGGTAGTTGATAGCTGATAAATCAGAGTGCGAAAGTAAATGAAAATTTAGAATAATCAAGAATAATCAACGAATAAAAATAAAAAAACCACCAATTAAGGTGGCTTTTAATTTTTTACAAAACTAGAAATTACTTCTTAGTTGTATCAGCAGCTGGAGCTTCTGTTGTAGCAGCAGCTGGAGCAGTTGAATCAGCAGCTGGAGTTGGAGCAGCAACTGGAGTTTCAGTTACTGGAGTTTCAGCAGCTGGAGTTTCTTCTTTAGCATCAGAGCAAGAAGCGAAGAATCCTAAAGCGATTGCGAAGATTGAAAGTTTTACTAAATTTTTCATTTTTTAAATTTTTAATTGTTTGACTATTAATGCTTGATTCGAAAAAAGGTAACCCTAGATTTAAAAAAAATATTAAATATATTATAAAGTAATATGTTATATTACTGAAAATCAATTAGTAAACTTATATGATCTAGTTCGTTATTTTTTCAAGTACGTTGCACCACATCGAAATAAACTCATTTAAATGGAACGTTTTTAACCTAGGCATCCTAAGAGTTTATTATTTCCGCCAACTAAATTCTATTTAATCACTTTTTTATTGGACTTTTGGGTTACCTAAACAAACTAAACGTATTAATGAGAGATAATTCAGCACAACTATTGAGTGATGAACAATTAATACGTTCTTTGGCATTAGGGGAATCCTCCACAATAAGTCATATTTACAAGTCATGTTATCCCACTATCGAGAAAATGGTATTCAAGATGAACGGATCGCTTGATGATGCGTATGATACCTTTCAGGATGCAGTGACGATTTTGTATGAAAAGGCAAAAGCAGATGAGTTGAATCTGACATGTAAATTTTCTACCTATATCACTGCAGTTGCGAAGCATATTTGGTTGAAAAAATTGACTAAGAAGAAGAATCAATCCTTTTCAATTTTGCATGAAAATATGGAGGACCTCATCGGGGTCGATCAAGATGTTGATCTTTTTTTTGAATTTGAAAACAATGTGTCCAAACTGACAAGTTGTTTTCAACAGATAGGAGAACCCTGTAAAGGGGTATTGACTGCCTTTTATATCACGAATAAAAGTATGCAGGACATTGCGGAAGAATTCGGTTATACGAATGCAGAAAATGCAAAGACCCAGAAATATAAATGCTTGAACAGGTTAAGGAAATTATTTTTTAATGAAAATGGTGTAACACAAAATGAACGAGCATACTAACAAATACGAAACGGTTGAAAAATACTGTTTAGGATTAATGGATGATAAGGAAAAAATGTTTTTTGAGATCGACATGGAGAATAATCCTGCGTTAAGCAATCTCGTGCATGAGCATAAGACCTTGTTGAAAGCATTCGATCATCATAATAACAAGGAATTTATTTCATATTCCCTTGACGCAATTCATAAGCATAGCCACAGTCATACAGCGGTTGTCCTCAAGCATTTAAAGTTAAACGTCAACAAATATTGGAGAACAGCATCTGTTGCGGCAACGGTTGCCTTTATGGCATCAACCTTTACCTTCCTGATCGCGCGTTCTGTTTACAAGAAAGACACACACGCACAGTATCAATTGTTGAAAGGTGAGATCAATACCATTAAGAAAGATCAAAAGGCTATCAAAACTGAGGTTGATAAAGTAAAGAAAGATGTTGTGCCTTTACCTGATTATCCATCTAAATTCAGTGGCACAGGTTTTGCCATTAGTAAAAATGGATATCTCGTGACCAATTTTCATGTGATCGATGGGTATACAAAAATATTTACCGTAACCTACGATGGTGTTGGGCATCAGAGTGAAGTCGTTGCCACCGATGAAATCAATGATATTGCGATATTAAAAATTAAAGAAGCTGAATTTGCTTTTGATGGGAAGCTGCCTTATTCAATCTCCATCCGAAAGTCAAATCTGAATCTTGCTAATCGAGTGTATTCTCTGGGTTATCCTAAAAGTGAAATTGTTTATAATGAAGGGTATGTCAGTTCAACTACTGGATTTGAAGGTGATACCAACAGATTTCAACTCGAACTTCCTTCGGGACCTGGTGTAAGTGGTGCTCCAATTATTGATGAGACAGGTAATATTCTTGGTGTCATTTCGGGGAAACAGTCTCAAACCGAAGGCGTGACCTATGCCATTAAATCCAAAGCCTTGATAAGCTTATTGAAAACCCTTCCAAAGGATTTTACACTCAATGCATTGCAAGATAATATCATCAAGGGACAAAGTCGAAGCAATCAGATTAATCAGATACAGCGATTTGTGTGCATGGTTAAGGTGTATAATTAGATATTTCGCGCAGGGGCTCAGGCACTAATGGATTTACACATGCTTTTCAGAAATATTTCTGTCAGGTGAATAAAAAAAATTTATTTTACCACTTATAAGTGGCACTTTTGTAGCTAATGGGAAAAATAATATCAATAGCCAATCAGAAGGGCGGGGTGGGTAAAACAACCACGGCTATCAATCTGGCGTGCAGCCTAGCAGTGCTGGATTATAAAACATTGCTGGTCGACTGTGATCCTCAAGCAAATGCAACTACAGGGAACGGATTTGACTTAAGAAATGTGCAATTAAGCGTCTATGATTGCCTTGTGAATGAAACAGGTGTGAAGCAAGTTATTCTCACTACTGAAACGCCTAATTTGTCATTGCTGCCGTCCCATCTTGATCTTGTCGGAGCAGAAATTGAATTAATAAACCATCCAGGCAGGGAGAAGAAACTTGAGCAGGTATTGAATGATATTCGCGATGCGTACGATTTTATTATTGTCGATTGCTCACCATCGCTAGGCCTTATTACATTGAATGCGTTATCGGCGAGCGACAGCGTCATTATTCCTGTTCAATGCGAATTTTTTGCATTGGAAGGACTCGGAAAATTACTCAACACGATTAAAATCGTTCAATCTAAATTAAACCAAAAACTCACTATCGAAGGCATTTTGATGACAATGTACGATGGTCGCCTCAGGCTTTCAAATCAAGTGGTTGAAGAGGTCAAGAATCATTTTGATGATTCTGTATTTCAAACTATCATTCATCGAAACACGCGTTTAGGTGAGGCTCCAAGTCTTGGAAAGCCAGTTTTGCTCTATGATGCAGAATCTACCGGCGCCCTGAATTACCTCAATTTGGCGAAAGAGATTTTGCAGCGCAACGATATGACCAAAATAAAAAACATCGACAAAACGTTAGAAACTGAACAGAATGAGCACTAAACAAAATACAAAATCTCAGATTGGAAAAGGCATCGGTGCTTTATTGGGCAATATCAAAGATGAAGTGAACTCATTTGCAAAGGTGCCCACCGACCAAGATGAAGTGCTTGTAGGAAGTATTACGCGTATTCCGCTTTCATTAATCGAAGTAAATCCCAATCAGCCGCGCCGCACCTTCGATGAAATACCATTGAAGGAACTAGCCGAATCGATTAGACTGCACGATATCATCCAACCAATTACTGTTGTAAAAATTGCGAATAAGAAATATCAACTGATATCCGGAGAGCGCCGTTATAAGGCATCTACAATGGCTGGATTGATTGATATACCTGCCTATGTAAGAGTTGCCAATGACCAGGAAATTCTGGAAATGGGCTTGCTAGAAAATCTTCAACGTGAAAATCTTAACGCGATTGAAATCGGACTTGCTTTCAAGCGGCTCATGAGTGAATGCAGTCTGACACAGGAAGAAGTAGCAGACCGGATGAAAAAGGAGCGAAGTACGGTTACAAATTATATTCGATTACTCAAGCTGCCTCCTTCCATTCAGGTTTCTGTCAGGAACAAAGAGCTTAGTATGGGACATGCCCGCGCATTATTGGGTTTAGAGCATATCGAACAACAACTTTTTGCGGCTAAAGAAATCAAGGAAAAGCAACTTTCAGTGCGTGCAACCGAGGAGTTAATCAAGCATATTTTAGCCAATAAAGCATCGCAAGGCGCTGCCATTTCTGCAAAAACTAAACCTTCACTTGCCCCGGCTTATAAACGAATTGAAGATCAGATTGCGTCTCATCTTTCTACAAAAGTAATTCTCGATCGAAAAAAGAATGGTAAAGGCACTATTGTCTTAGAATTTTATAATGATTCTGACCTTGAGCGCATCCTTGATAAAATGAGTATCTAATAAATCTCTGAAAAAGATGAGAGGCAGCATACAAAGTGTAAGTGCATACAAGCGTCTGATCGTGATGATCATGCTTTCAGGATTGTTTACTGTGCAAGCCTTTTCTCAGGTGTCTGATTCAACCCGATTGCCACAGAAAATAGAAGCTCCTATTCTGCAGCCTTTTCTGGATTCAATGTTTATATTCAATGTCACTAAACCAATTCCTAAACGTGCCGGATTATATTCTGCTTGTTTGCCTGGTTTGGGCCAACTCTATAATAAACAATATTGGAAGGCCGGCCTTGTGTATGTAGGAGCAGCAGTAGTGACAGGCTTCACGGTGAAAAATTATCAGGACTACAACAAATACAGGAAAATTTATATCGGGATGATAGATAGTAATCCTGAAACGCCGAATACGTATAATAATTATACCGTTGATGATGTCAAGTTTTTGCGAGATGGCTTTCGAAAGTATCTTGAATATTCGATTCTATCAGCCGGTCTAGGGTATATGATCAATATCTTGGATGCCTTTATTTCAGCGCACCTTACATGTTTTGATATGAATAAAGATATTAGTTTTCACACCATGCCGGTTTTGAATAATAATAACCAACTAGGACTGCAGATTAGTTTTTGTATTAAATAATTTTTCAAATGAAGATAGCACTGATTGGTTACGGAAAGATGGGCAAGGCTATTGAAGAAATTGCACTTGCAAAGGGCCATGAAATTGTATTGCGTATTTCGCAAGAGAACATAGAGACATTTACCACAGAACATATACAACAAGCCGATGTGTGTATCGAATTCAGTACACCGCATACAGCCTTTGCGAATGTAAAAAAATGTTTAGAGGCCGGGGTGCCCACGGTGTGTGGAAGTACTGCGTGGCTAGAACATTTGAAAGAAGCGAACGCACTATGCTTGGCTACTAATACTGCTTTTTTATATGCTAGCAATTTTAGTGTGGGCGTGAATCTGTTCTTTAAGATAAATAAGATGGTAGCTGCTTTGATGAGGTTACATCCTGAATACAATGTCTGTATGGAAGAAATACATCATACCCAAAAGAAAGACGCCCCGAGTGGAACCGCAGTGACATTAGCAGAAGGTATTTTGGAAAATAATGATGTAAAAACACATTGGGTGAATAACGCGAATACTGTGGCAGAGGCACTCACGATTATTTCAAAACGAATTGATCCAGCACCGGGTACGCATACGATACAATATGATTCGGATATTGATAGTATTACACTGACACATACTGCTCACAGTCGAAAAGGATTTGCATCAGGAGCCTTATTGGCAGCGGAGTTTCTGCATACTAAAAAAGGAGTCTATACGATGGATGACGTGTTGAAATTGTAAGTAAAAAAAAGAAAATGATAGGGCGTTTCTTTTTACGCAAAGTTTCATTGATAGAAAGAATGAATTCTACGCTTCAACTAATGTCGTCTCGTTGTACATTTGACTTATGAGTGAGCAAGTATCCATTTCCATTAAACTTTGTAATCGTGTATACCGTATCAAGGTAGCCGCAGAGAATGAGGCCAACGTAAGAACCATTATGAACGGCATCAATGATAAGATCATCGAATTGAAAAAAAATTTTCCGGGTCGTGATGACCATGATTATATGGCGATGACATTAGTCGATCATATTACATCAGCGAACGAAGAACGCACTAGGGTTAGTGTGGATACAGATGACATTTCAAATCAGCTTGACGCGATCAATCAGCTTTTAGACTAATGACCAATAAAGACATATCAAATGTATTTTCATTATTATCCAAGCTCATGGATATTCATGACGAAAATAGTTTCAAATCAAAATCATATGCGAATGCAGCCTTTCAGATTGATCGATTGCCGAAGGAATTATCGGAACTTCCCAAGCCTGATATCGCATTCCAAAAAGGTGTGGGTGAAAGTGTTGCAAAGAAGATTATTGAATTGCTCGACACAGGACAACTCGCTCAGCTTAATGAACTGATTGAAAAGACACCAGAGGGTGTTCGCGACTTGCTAAACATAAAGGGCATTGGTCCAAAGAAAATTTCAACCATCTGGAAAGAGTTGGGTGTCGAATCGCCGGGCGAATTATTATACGCGTGTAACGAAAATCGATTGATCCATCATAAGGGCTTCGGCGCCAAGTCGCAACATAGTATTAAGGAAGCCTTAGAGTTTTATTTTAGTAATCAGGAGCGTTATTTGTATGCGGCCATCGAGCCTATTGCGAAACAATTGGAACAGTTTTTTAAACGACTTTTTTCAGATGATTGGGTTTACATAACGGGTGCATTTAGACGACAATGTGATATTATTGACGAACTGGAATTTTTGATTCTGTCACCTGTTGAAATGATCATGGAGGCGTTGTCGGCGAATGAACATTTTAGTCTTGATCGTGAAGAGGATGATGTGTTGCATTATAAATTTCAAGGGGCTATACATCTTACAATTTATTGTTGCAATGAAGAAAATTTATCGCAACTTCTTTTTTTTACAAGTGGAACATCAGACTTCAATGATGCATTCGATACGCAATTCCCAACTATTGATTACAACAGTGAACGTAGTGGAGATGATCAGTTTTTTGAAGCGGCTGGTATACAATACATAGCGCCTTGTTTGCGTGAAGAGCCCTCTGTTATTGAATTAGCAAAAGCCCATGCAATACCAGCACTGATTGAGGTTGCTGATATCAAAGGGATTATTCATAATCATAGTACCTGGAGTGACGGACATTATTCGATTGAAGAAATGGCTAAGGCCTGCATAGAAAAGGGTTATGAATATTTAGTGATGAGCGATCACTCAGTGACATCATATTATGCGAATGGATTGAGTGTTGAACGGATAAGGCAGCAACAGGAAGAGATAGACAGATTGAATGATACGCTCTATCCTTTTAAGATTTTTAAAAGTATCGAATGTGATATACTCGGCGACGGACGATTGGATTACGAAGACGATGTATTAGCCACTTTTGATTTAGTGATTACATCGATTCATCAGAATTTGAAAATGACCGAAGAGAAAGCAATGATGCGATTGATGGGTGCTATTACGAATCCGTATACTCGTATACTAGGTCATCCTACAGGACGATTGTTATTGAGTAGAAAAGAATATCCGATTGATCACGCCAAAATAATTGATGCTTGCAAAGCGCACAATGTTGTGATTGAAATTAATGCCAATCCTCGGCGTCTTGATCTTGATTGGCGTTGGATACGTTATGCGGTTAAACAAGGCGTGATGCTTTCTATCAATCCTGATGCACATAGTATTGATGGAATTGATGATGTTCGTTACGGTGTGCTTTCTGCACAAAAAGGCATGATGACAGCAAAGGATAATCTCAGTAGTTTGTCGTTACACGAATTTGAAATGTTCTTGAAGTCGAGTTAAGAGTTCAAGGGATAAGATATATTTCAGTACAAATTTTTTGAAACACCTAAAGAATAGAAGGGTGACATGTCTTTGCTATTCTTCTTCCTTTGGAATGTTCAGATTTTTAAAGACTTCTTCCATTTTGAAGACATACTCGAGTGTGTCATCAAGATAGTATTGAATAATTGGTATTTTTCGCACCTGATTTTTAATTCGTGCAGCAAGTTGTTTACGAAGATCCCAGTCACGG
>Ga0114969_10003111_pt1 | contig 13427 bp, 11 predicted proteins | sample M_130807_MF_Meta_FD_87316 | JGI IMG/M metagenome (GOLD analysis project Ga0114969, IMG submission 87316) | Freshwater microbial communities from Lake Montjoie, Canada to study carbon cycling - M_130807_MF_MetaG | ecosystem: Environmental > Aquatic > Freshwater > Lake | place: Lake Montjoie...
AATGGTGAGGTGACGAGCCGACAACCCAATGTCGCCATGAATGCGTTCTACCGCACCCCACACCGCTTCTTCGTTGGCGAGTGGTTCGCCCATGCCCATGAACACCACGTTTGCTAAACGCTGCTTGCGTTTGGCGCTTTCGCGTGCGGCGTACACCACTTGTTCAACGATCTCGCCGACGGTTAAGTGGCGGGTGAAACCTGCTTGCCCTGTTGCACAAAAACCACAGGCCATTGCACAGCCTGCTTGCGTACTGACGCACACGGTTGCGCGTTCTTTGTAATGCATGAGCACGGTTTCAATTGGGTGACCACCGTCTGCAAGCGACCACAAAAATTTGATCGTGTCACCTTTATCGCTGACGCTGGCCGTAGTGAGGTGCAGTGAATTGGGGAAACCCTGTGCCAGTTCTTCGCGCACGGCACCAGGCAACGTGAGAATTTGGGACGGCTCAGCGAACTGGGTGTACAGGCCTTCCCAAACCTGCTTCAAACGAAACGCTGGTTGACCGCTTAAGAGTCCTGCGATGTCTTCACGTGATGCATCGTAAAGACTTGTCATGCACTCAGTTTAGAGGTGTTTTTGTGCCAACTTCTCGTAATCGAGCATGCGAGCACGAAGAACATCGAGACTTGAGGTCCAAAATGCAACATCGGTGACGTCGATGCCGAATGCTTGACCAAGTTCCTCTGCTGTATCCATTCCTGCGCGTGACAAGACCGTGTCGTAGTTCTCGCGGAAATGATCGGGGTTTGACTGATACTTCGCATACAAACCCAAACCGAATAGCAATCCATATGTATATGGCCAGTTGTAGAAATGGCTTCCGTAGTAATGGGGCTTGAGTACCCACATGTGCGGGTGGCGAGTGCTTTGGTCTAGACCATCGCCATACGCGTCAGTCTGGGCTTGCAGCATGATTTCGTTGAATTCACTCACGCCAAGCGTGCGGCGTTGGCGGCGTGCGAAGACCTCTGTTTCAAATAGAAAACGACTATGAATGTCGACAACCACTTGCGATGCGCCGATGAGGTTGACATCAAGCAATGCCAAACGCTCGTCGCCTTGCAGGCGCGAAAGCCCGTCTTCCATAACCAGCGTTTCGCAGAAGATGCTGGCAGTTTCGGCAAGAGCCATAGGCAAGCGTTTCTGCAGAGGCGTGCGCTGAGCAAGTTGTGTGTTGTGATACGCATGACCAAGTTCGTGTGCGGTGACCTGTGCAGAGTCAACGCTTCCGCTCCAGTTCAGCAACACGAGCGAGCGATCTTCAACGAATGACATGCAGAATGCTCCACCAGTTTTTCCTTCGCGGGGCTCGGCATCCAACCACTGTTCGTTAATTGAGCGGTCAACAAGTTGTGCAAGACGGTCGCTGTATGTGGAGAATGCATCTTTGACGAGACTGATTCCTTCGTCCCACGAAATTGCGCCCGGTGAAATGTGGAGTGGCGCAAACAGGTTCCACCAAGACAAACCGTTGGTGTCTCCGTGCAGCTGCGCCTTCACCCGCATCCAGCGGCGAAAGTCGGGAAGTGAAGCCGAAATTGCTGACTGCATAGCAGTGAACGTTGCAGTGCTTACCGAGTTTGAATACAGCGATGCATCAATTGGTGCTTTCCATTGACGTCGCTTGTTAACAGTGTTCGCTTCACCTTTAATGCTGTTCATTGCTGCGGCGCATGCAACGGCAACAGTTGGCCACGCTTGCATTTCCGCTTCGTAAGCAGCCTTGCGAACCGCAAGGTCGTTGTCAGTTGCAAGACCGCGCACTGCTGCAATGGGCATCGACTTTGTGCCCGACGGTAGATGCACCTCGACTGATAACTGTGAAGTGATGTCGCTTTGTAGCCGCCCCCAGGCCGAAGAACCAGTGGTGCCAAGTTCGGCGTACAGGCCTTCTTCGGCTTCGCTCATTTGGTGAATGGCGCGGTCTTGTAAACGAAGTAATGGACCGAGGTGCTCGCGAGCTTCGTTGCTGACTTCCTGCAGCGCATTGGCATCCAGGCTTGCAACCCAGTCCGCAAGGCGTGCAAGAAGGGGCGAAATTCGTGCGTCGAGGTCTTCCATTTCACTCAACAAACCTTGTGCTTGCTCAATGCGCGAATCGGTGCTGACTGTTGCGTAGATATACGAAATGAGAATGTCTTGTTCGTCAACTGTTTTGTTAAATGCCTGGATCACCGCATCGGCGGCCACACCATCTTGTGCGTTTGGCGTGCGCGGTTCGATGGCACGCACATTGTGGGTTTCAAACAGTGCTTCAAGGCGGGCCACATTCGAGCCAGCGCTTTCCATGGCGTCTACAAAGGAACGAGCATTGAACGACTCATGCACGTCAGCAACTGACCAGCGTGGGAGGGGAGTTTCATTTTCAGCAGTAATTGACATGCCGAAAAACTAGTTCACATCACCAACAAACGCACGTTGCTGGTGGGCGACAGTGAAGCCAAGCGACTTGTACATCTGAACCGCGCGTTCATTGTCGGCGTCAACGTGCAGCATGCCGGTAGAGATTCCTGCGCGATGCAGAAATGAGAGACCTGCAATGGTCAGTGCGCGACCAATTCCTTTGCCACCAAAGCGAGGGTGAACGGCAATCACGTAAATCTCGCCGAGTACGGGTGAGGTTTCGAGGTGCACCTTTGTCCAGCAAAAACCAGCAAGTTCGTCACCCACGTTGTGTAGTAAAAAACCATTCGGGTTAAACCACGGCTCCTGGATGCGTGACTCAAGTGTGGACTGAGTCCACCCACCCTGTTCCAAGTGATCGGCGAACGCGGCATTGTTGACCGCAAGCCAACGCTCGTCGTCGACGCCGCTGCGAAATGGTGTAGTCACAATGTCGGTAACTTCGCGAAGCGGAAGTGCCACTCGCATTTGCAGCATGGTGCGACCCGCATGAAGACCAATTGATTGTGCGAGCGTCGTATGAATTTCGTTGGGCTCAAACACCCACCAATGCACGTGCCCGCCTCCGGCTTCACGGATGACGTTGAGTGCCTCTGACAACAGTTGCGGTCCGATCGAAGCCATTTCGTAGCGATGATGTGGATGCACGATGAGGTCGAGTGCCCACGAGTCGTTACCACGCGACACTTGGCAATAGGCAATGAGGTGATCATGCCCTGGCTGTCGCCCCAGCAGTCCTACATATCCAGGCCGACCTCCTTGGCGAAGATCGATCCATAAGTGATCGGAGAGTGGACGTTGCCCATCGGCACGTTCGACTGCAAGCAAGAGTTCGTCAACCTCAGACAAGTCATCAGTTGGCAGACGACGGTTGATGTCGAGGTGTCCCACAACGCTCAGGCTATCGGTGTGACTCGCTAGTGTTCGGAACTATGGCTGCCAAGAAAGCAAGTGTAAAGAAGGCCGCTAAGCCGGCGCCTAAAAAAGCGCCAAAGAAAATCGTGGATCGGTCTGCCGAAATTTTAAAGCGGCTCAAGGTGTTGTATCCCGTGGCAATTTGTGAACTCACTCACGAAAATGCTTTTCAATTACTTGCAGCCACCATCCTTTCCGCGCAATGCACCGACGTGCGAGTGAACATGGTGACTCCTGCACTGTTTGCAGAATTTCCAACAGCCGAGAAATTGGCGCAGGCAAATGTTCAGCGTGTTGAAGAGCTGGTTCGTTCAACGGGTTTCTATCAAACCAAAGCGAAAAATCTCATCGGCATGGCTTCTGCAGTCATGACTCGTTTTGGTGGGGAAGTCCCGCGAGAAGTTGAAGATTTGACCACGCTGCCCGGAGTGGGTCGCAAGACCGCGAACGTGCTGAGAAGCGTGGTGTTCGACCTTCCCGGTCTTGCCGTAGATACTCATGTTGGTCGGCTGTCGCGTCGTCTCGGACTAACCATCGAAGAGGACCCGGTAAAGGTTGAGTACGAATTGAATGCGTTGTTCCCACCGCAGGACTGGGGTGGGTTCAGTCTTCGGCTCATTCTGCATGGACGACGCGTATGCGATGCCAAAAAACCAGCATGTCATTCGTGTGAATTCAGCGACATTTGCCCGTCTTCAGAGATGCCTCGTGCACAAATGGCTAAATCTGCGGGGTCTCGCAGCAAAAAGTAGCGGTACAAATTTTGCACCGAATATTCAATTTCGCTAATTTATGATCTCCGCCTAGACGTATGTTTAGAGCGAAGGCGATTTCGGGTCCGCCGCCTGAAGTCGCGTGATACGGGCCCCTTCGGGGGCCCTTGTCATATCTCGGATCAGTTTTATGAGTGCGCCGTCTAGGATTTCGCGGTGGCTCGCGATATTTCAACCAACACAGCAAGTACGCGCGCCGAACTTGCAGCGCTAGCAAGCACACTCGAGCAGTGCAGAGATCGCATTGGAGCTCTTGCTGAAACCCGTGCCATGGCGGTTCGCGACCCGAACAACGCAGATTCGGGAGATGATTTGCTGACTGCTATTTATGAAGCAGAGCGAGGGCTCAATAACTCCATTCGGTTGGTGCAGCGCGCCGCAAAGCAAGGTCGCTTGTAATGAATATCTATCCAAGCCGTGAAGAGTTTCAGAAACTCGCTTCTACCAACACGGTGATTCCGGTGTGGACAGAGATGCTTGCCGACGTAGAAACACCGGTTGCTGCGTACATGAAACTTGTTGGCGACAAGCCAGGCTTCCTGCTCGAGTCGGTAGACCACGGCGAACGCTGGAGCCGCTATTCATTTGTTGGCCGCGATCCGCTTGCAACATTGACTCTGCGCAATGGACACATCACTGTTGATGGCACGATTCCACAACACGTGAATACGCAAGATGGAATGTTGGCAGCAATGGAATCGTTGCTCGCCGTATATAAGGCGCCGCTGTTTCCCGAACTGCCACCGTTGCAGGGTGGCTTGATGGGTTTCTTGGGTTATGACGTAGTGCGCGAAGTTGAAAAATTACCAAACGTTCCACGCGACGATCGCAACCTTCCCGACGCGGTGATGTGCATGATTGGGTCGCTGGCTGCATTCGACCATTGGAAGCAACGCGTGTATCTCTTGGAGAGTGTTCCTGTTTTTGAATTGAGTGCTACGCAAATCGATGCTGCTTACGACGAAGCCATTGTGCGCATTCATGGAGCGGTAGCCGACCTCACGAAACCGCTTTCATACTTGCCTGTTGAGCCACCTACAGAAGATGACAAGCAGCAACAGTTTGTTGCGCCAGTCAATGGTTCTGAGTATCAGCGTTCGGTGGAAGCGGCGAAAGAATACATTCGCGCTGGCGACATTTTCCAAGTGGTGTTGTCACAACGGTTTGACATTGAACTTGATGCCGAGCCGTTTGACATGTATCGCGTACTGCGTCAAGTGAACCCAAGTCCGTACATGTATTACGTGAAGCATGAAGACGTGACCATTGTGGGTAGTTCGCCAGAACCAATGGTGCAGCTGCAAGGCGGAAGAGTGATTAGCCGTCCAATCGCCGGCACTCGTAAGCGCGGCCGCACAGACGAACACGATCGCAAACTTGCTGCTGAGTTGCGCGAGAACCCAAAGGAAGTTGCCGAGCACGTGATGCTGGTGGATTTGGCGCGCAATGACGTAGGCCGAGTGGCCAAATTTGGTTCGATGAACGTGGATGAGCTGATGACGCTGGAGCGCTACAGCCACGTCATGCACATGACCTCGCAGGTTTCGGGAGATATTCGCGAAGGCCTTGGCCCAATTGATGTGCTGCGTGCAACACTTCCAGCAGGAACGGTGAGCGGTGCGCCAAAGGTACGAGCCATGGAAATCATCGATGAGCTTGAGCCCGTGAAGCGTGGCCCGTATGCGGGCGTGTTTGGCTATGTGGACTTCAGTGGCAACCTCGACACGGCAATCGCAATTCGCACCATGTTTATCGGCGCACACGGTGCGTCATTGCAGGCGGGGGCCGGAATCGTTGCCGACAGCATTCCCGAAGAAGAAGACTTGGAGTGCTTTAACAAGGCAGCGGCATTGTTTGCAGCAGTGCCAGCGGCTCGTCGCATGAGTGCACAACGCAAAGTACAACAGTAAGCACATGGCTACCGAAACTTTTTGGCTGCCAGTGCAGCGCGATGTCATCACGGCGATAGGTGCAGACGCTCGCACCTATTTGCATTCGCAGCTCAGCCAAGACATTGCGAGTATGCGAGTAGGGGAGACGCGACAATCGCTCTTGCTCCAACCAACAGGAAAACTCGATGGCATTATTCGTGTTACTTGCGTTGAGGGTGAAACGTTTATTCTTGACGTTGATTCCGGCTGTGGCGATGCTGTGCTTGCTCGCTTGAATCGATTCAAAATCCGCGTCAAGGTTGAATTGTCGCTAGGTCGAGAGCTGTGGACGGCGGTTCGCAATGTTGCGTCTCCGATTTCTGGTTCAATTCCTGCTTGGCGTTGCGATGGGACAGCAGTTGATCTGCGCAGTGAGAGCCACGACGCAGAACTGCTGCAAGGTTCGCTCGAGGATTATGAAGAAGCGCGAATCATTGCTGCTTGGCCAACGATGAATGTGGATGTCACTGAGTCATCCATTCCCGCAGAGACGGGAATCACTGAAATCGCCGTGAGTTTCACCAAGGGCTGTTATCCGGGACAGGAATTAGTGGAACGCATGGACTCACGTGGGTCAATTGCGCCACGTCAATTGCGGTACGTAGTCGTGAGCAATAGTTCGGTGGTAGGTCAGGAAATCGAGCACGAGGGCCGCTTAGGCATCGTTACATCAATACGTGGAGCTCATGCCCTTGTGGCGTTTAAGCGGGCATGACTGGAATTGAAATAGGCATCGTTCTATAATTTGCTCATAGCCCGACTTGTGGAGCCACTTTGTGGTGCAGCAAGCGATCATCGGGGAAATTCACCCACATGATTGAGCAAAGGTACACATTTATTTATGTTGTTAGCTGCGGGAAGTAATCGTTCAAATTTTGCCGATATCGCCGTTCCTGAATGGGGATGGCCAGCACTGATTGGCACTATCAGCGTGTTGTTGTTGGTGGACATTTTGGTGTTCCATCGTCGCGCGCATGTCATCAAGCTGAAGGAAGCAGCGATTGAGTCAATCGTGTGGATCAGCTTTGGTGTGGCGTTCATGTTTGTGGTGTGGTGGATGTTTCGCGGTCAAGCCGACGGACATCAAGCCGGTATCGAGTACATCAGTGGCTATCTCATTGAGAAGAGCCTGAGTATCGACAACGTTTTCGTCTGGGCCATGATTTTTGCTCACTTCCAAGTGCCACGGCAGTACCAACACCGCGTGTTGTTCTGGGGAATCTTTGGCGCCCTCGTGATGCGTCTCATCTTTATCTTCCTTGGCGTCGCCATCATTGAACGCTTTGACTACATCTTGATCGGGTTCGGCGCATTCCTTATCTACACCGGTTATGGCGTGTTGCGTCACGGCGATGAAGACTCGAACCCATCCGACACGAAGACGATGAAGTTGTTCCACAAGTTCGTACCGACCACCGATGAGCTTGATGGTCAGAAGCTATTCACCCGCGTCAATGGCAAGCGTTTTGCGACACCACTTCTCGCGGTATTGGTGATTATCGAGATATCCGACCTCATCTTTGCGGTTGACTCGGTGCCTGCCGTGCTGGCTGTGAGTCACGAACAATTCATCGTGTTCGGTGCCAATGCGTTTGCCATCATGGGGCTGCGCGCGTTGTACTTCCTGTTCGCTGACATTAAGGATCGATTCCGTTACCTGAAGCCAGCGATCTCTGTATTGCTCATGTATGTAGGTGCCAAGATGCTGGTTGCGCACTGGTACCACGTGCCAACGCTGTTCTCACTTGGGTTCATCCTCACGGTCATGACAGTGGCGATAGTGGCTTCTGTAATTCACGACCGCAAGCACTATTCTCCACAGGGTGGCAATAGCTGAAGAAGACATTGAACGACTCCGGGACACGGTGTCGTTGGTTGATGTTGTTCAGTCGTACCTTCCGTTACGCAGAGTAGGACGCAACTGGGTTGGGCTATGCCCGTTTCATGCCGAAAAATCCGGCTCATTCAATGTGCGCGAAGAGACAAAGCGGTATCGCTGTTTTGGTTGTGGCGCTGCAGGCGACGTATTTAAGTTTGTGCAAGAAATTGAACACCTCGATTTTGTGGGTGCAATTGAACACCTAGCTAACAAATCTGGGATTCAGTTGAACTACACCACCGGTGGTCAAAGTAAGGACCGCCAGCGGCGCAAGCAACTTGTTGAAGTAATGAACAAAGCTGTGGAGTGGTACCACGACCGACTGTTGAATGCCCCTGATGCGCGAGCGGCTCGCGACTATTTGCGCGATCGCGGATTGTCGGGCGATGTTGCTCGCCAATTCAAGATCGGTTGGGCGCCAGACGATTGGGATGCCATGAGCAAAGACATCGGCGTGCCAATTGATCTGTTGCAAGAAGTTGGACTTGCGTTCATCAACAAGCGTGGCCGTCCACAAGATTCGTTTCGTGCGCGAGTGTTGTTTCCTATTTTCACCGACGCTGGTGATGCAGTTGCATTTGGTGGTCGCATTCTTCCCGGAAGCACCGACCCAGCAAAATACAAGAACTCTTCAGAGACCACTATTTATGCAAAGTCAAAAACCTTGTATGGATTGAATTGGGCGAAGCAAGACATTGTCACCGCCGATGAAGTGATTGTGTGCGAGGGCTATACCGATGTGATTGGGTTCCATCGTTCGGGAATCACGCGTGCGGTTGCAACCTGCGGTACTGCACTAACCGAAGAACACGTTCGCCTGCTGAAGCGATTTGCAAACAAGGTGGTGCTCGCATTCGATGCCGACAACGCAGGGCAGGGTGCTGCTGAACGTTTTTATGAATGGGAGAGTCGTTACAAAGTGCAGGTGAGTGTTGCCAAGTTCCCTGATGGAAAGGATCCTGGCGATCTTGCATCGAGTGACCCAGAAGCATTGGCAACCGCAATCAAAAATGCACAACCGTTTCTCGGCTTTCGCTTGCAGCGCGTACTCAGTGCGGGGTCCATTGCAACACCCGAAGCTCGTTCACGTACTGCTGAGCAAGCAATGGCGGTCATCAATGAGCATCCCGACATGAATGTGCGCAAAATTTATGCCGGAGAAGTTGCAAGTCACGTAGGTATAGCCGCAGCAGATTTGGTGAAGATCGCAGAGCGCGGCTCACGTCGGCCAGAGGTGCGCGCTGCTGTTCCATCGCAATCCGGCCACAAGCGTGAAAGTGCCGAATTTGTAGTGCTTGCACTCATGATCCAAGACTGGAATGCCATCGCCTCGTGGATGAACGAGGCCCTATTTGCTGATGATGTCTATCGCAGGGCGTTTCTGGCACTGATTGCCACCGAGGGTGAATTGAACGCAGCCCTTGATACGGCAGACCCAGAGGCTCGCGAAGCATTAGAGCGGGCAGCCGTTGCTGACGTAGAGTCGCAACCAGATGCCGAAGCATTTAATCTCATTTCTGCGGCAGTGCGACGTGAGCTTTCGCACCGTGTCAAGAACATTGACCCCGAACAAATTCGCGTTGACCGCGAAGCTCGGTTGCTGCTGGAGCAAATGGAGAATCCCGCAACATCTCACGATGCCGCCGAACAATTGCTGGGTTGGTTAAAAATGTGCATGGGTGAACACTCGTGAGAAGTTCAATTTCAAATGATTCTGGTCCTGATGCTGTCCGCATGTACCTCAACGAAATTGGGCAAGTCGACTTGCTCACGGCAGAGGATGAGCGTCGTCTTGGAAAACTGATTAAGGACGGAATAGCCGCACAAGTTGCACTCGATGCAAGCGGCGGAAACCTTGGTTTGCGCGAGCGTCGTGCTTTGCAGCGTGAAATCAAGGAAGGCGAGAAAGCCAAAGAGCACATGGTGCGCGCCAACCTTCGCCTCGTCGTTTCCATTGCCCGTCGATACGACCGCAAAGAATTGCAACTTGCAGACTTGATTCAAGAGGGCAACATCGGCTTGATGCATGCTGCTGACAAGTACGACTTCGAAAAGGGTTTTAAGTTTTCTACGTATGCAACTTGGTGGATCCGTCAGGCAATGACTCGCGCTATGGCTGACCAGGGGCGCAACATTCGCATTCCTGGTCACATGATGGAAATCGTCAATCGCGTGCATCGAGTAGAGCGCGAACTTGCTGCCGAACTTGAACGTGACCCGCTGCCAGAAGAAGTTGCTGTTCGCTGCGGCCTTACGGTCGACAAGTTGCTTGAGGTGATGCAAATTGCACTCACCACAACAAGCCTGGATGCACCAGTGGGAAGCGACACAGATGATTTAACGGTTGGTGACACCATTGCCAGCACAAACGAAAATAATGACCCACAGGAAATTACGGAGAAGGCATTGCTCAGCGAAGCAGTAGAGCGCACGCTCAGCGACTTGCCGCCACGCGATCAGGAAATTGTTGCCATGCGTTTTGGCATTGGCAAATACATCGGCCAGGTGCACACACTGGAAGAAGTTGCCAAGATTCAAAAGGTCACGCGCGAGCGCGTTCGCCAGATTGAGCAGAAAACCCTTGCGCGACTGCGCCATCCACATAACAGCGCCAACCTGCGCGCGTTTATGGATGACAACTAGCCTGTAGTTATGAGTAACACTCCAGGCACCGCGCGGCGCAAAGCCTCGGACTGGAAAGTAGTCACTGTTACGAAAGACGGGCGAGGAAGCAGTAAACCCGACTTCGTTGTAACTGAAGAGCCGATGGAAATTCGGGCAGAGGGACCAGGTCAGGAACCGCAGCAGATTTCAGTCACCATGCGTACGCCTGGAAATGACTTCGAGCTAGCCGTTGGCTTCTTGTTCACCGAGGGAATGGTGCTGCAACCCGATGATGTGCGCACCGTGAAGTATTGCGAACTCGTTGAAGGTCAAGAGCAGAAGTACAACATCGTCACGGTTGCTCTGTCGCGAGGGTTCGACATGGCGTTGGCTCGACGAGCAATGGTGACGTCATCAAGTTGTGGCATTTGCGGCACCGAGTCCATTGATCAGTTGTTGCAGGCCACTACACCAGTCGATCGCGAAAGTGGCCCTGTAGTCACCGCAGAAACGCTGATGCGTATCTCGGAATCTGTGCGCAAATCTCAACCAACGTTTGACCGCACGGGTGGTCTGCATGCGGCAGCGTTGTTTGATGCCAACGGAAATATTTCACTCGTTCGCGAAGACATTGGTCGCCACAATGCGGTGGACAAAGTAATTGGTGCAAGCGTGATGGCAAAAACAGTTCCGCTCACAAAGTATGGATTGTTTTGTAGCGGTCGCTTGTCGTTTGAGATTATTCAGAAAGCAGTGATGGCTCGTATCGCTTTTATTGCAGCAGTTGGTGCTCCATCAAGTTTGGCGGTAGAAACTGCGGACGCTTTGGGAATTACACTCGTTGGGTTTTTGCGCGATGGTAAAGCCAACGTGTACACACACGAACACCGAATACAGATGTAATTAGCTAAACGTTGCTTGTGCGCTTGCAGTGTTGCGCAATACGTCTTCGTCAAGGGTGAAACCGAGACCTGGTTTGTCTGACAGGTGAATCCAACCCTCGGCATCGGCTTCGATGGTCTCGGTCATGATGTAGTCACGACGTGCGGTGGACCACTCTGGTGGATCGAATGGGAATTCGATGAATGGTGCGCCAACGGTGCCTGCTGTGAGATGAAGGTTGGCCATCACTCCAATGCCGTTGCCCCATGTGTGTGGAGTAAAGATCTTCCCAGCCGCAGCAACTTCTTTTGCAAACTTGGCTAGACCAGTGATGCCTTGTGTGCACACGGCATCTGGTTGGAACACATCAAAACAGCCGCGCTGCAATAATTCGCGGAATTCGTATGGTTCGCGAGTGAGTTCGCCACCAGCAATGCGAATCTTCACGCGCTTGCGCAGTTCTGCCATGCCTTCGTAGTCTCCGCGATGCAATGGCTCTTCCATCCAATACACGCCATGGCTTTCAAGAACGAGTGCGACTGCTGTTGCGTGATCGATGCTCCACGGTGTTGCTGTATCCCACGGCATGCGCCAACCCTGGTTGCAATCCACCATGAGTTCAATGCTGTCGCCCATGTCATCGCGAATTGCTTTTATTACTGCGAGGTCGTCTTCAAGATTTGGTCGGCCAAAGCGAATCTTCAAAGCAGGGAAGCCAAGCTCGCGAGCCTGGCGTGCAACTTTGACCATGTCGGGAATGTTGCGATGCACACCAGAGGACGCATATGCGCGGATCTTGTTACTGAACCCGCCAATCATGTTCCACACAGGCTCGTCCTTGATCTTGCCGATCAAGTCCCATAGCGCCAAGTCGAGTGGCCATGGCCTGCCCGCGTGAAATTCAATGTTGGACAGCACCGCCGCATGGCGCTCGATATTCAGTGGGTCTTCACCAATGAAGTAGCGCTGATAGTCGGAGAAGCCGTACATGGAATCGCCAGAGCCAATACCGCAGTTACCAGCGTCGTCGAATACTCGAACGATGGTGGCAGGGAATTGGGTACGTGGACGAGTGTCCCACGATGCTGGAAACGGTGGATCAAGCGGCAACTGATGGTGCGTGATCTCGATTCGCGTAATCGTGGACATGTTGTGCGTCCGTTCTATGCGCGCATGCGCGAGCCGCTTGGATCCAAGACAGGCTCAAGTTGCAACGTTGCCGGGCGAAGTTTGCCAATGATTTCAATTTCAAAACCAGTGGTTCCTTCTGCTGCAAGTTCGGTAGGGATGTAACCAAGTGCGAGTGACACGCCGGAGTAGTGGGCATAACCACCAGAGGTGACCCAACCAACAACATTGCCGTTGTGCCATACCGGCTCGTCACCGATGACATCTGCTGGACGCTCAGGGTCAACGTCAACCTTGAACATCACGAGCTTGCGCTTTGGTCCACCGTTGTTCATTTCGGCTTCAACTGCAGCGCGACCAATGAACTCGTGGTCGAATTTCATTGCACGATCCATGCCTGCTTCTAGCGGCGTGTAGATCGGGCGGTACTCGCGGTACCACGTGCCGAAGTTCTTTTCGAGACGCATGGTGATGAGTGCGCGGAATCCGAACAAACGCATGTCGTATTCCTTGCCTGCTTCCATGATGAGGTCGAACAGGTAGCGCTGGTATTCCGGCGCAATCCACATTTCGTATCCCAAGTCTCCGGTGTAGGTCATGCGCGACAACCAAATTGGTGCCATGCCAATGTTGACCTTGCGGAATGCCATGAATGGGAAGTCCTTGGTTGCAAGTGAGGTGTCGGTAAGTTTCTGCAAGAGGTCACGTGAACGCGGGCCTGCAACGGTGAGACCAACCATCGACAACGACAAGTTTTCGAAACGAATTGCGCTGTCCTTTGGCAGGTGAGCAATGAACCAACGTGGGTGATGTACTTCTGCGGCTTGCGAACCAAACAAGAAGAATTCTTCTTCTCCAATTCGTGACACCGAGAATTCGCCAACGATCTTGCCTTCTCGGTTCAGC
>Ga0114969_10003114_pt1 | contig 13422 bp, 9 predicted proteins | sample M_130807_MF_Meta_FD_87316 | JGI IMG/M metagenome (GOLD analysis project Ga0114969, IMG submission 87316) | Freshwater microbial communities from Lake Montjoie, Canada to study carbon cycling - M_130807_MF_MetaG | ecosystem: Environmental > Aquatic > Freshwater > Lake | place: Lake Montjoie...
AGCCGACAAAAGTATTAATACGAATCGTCGCGCGTTTTCTTCGTTCAGGCGAGGCTTGAGTTTTTGCCCAATCAGAATTCCTGAAGCAAGTATGGGCAAGCTCATCAAAACGCCTACGAGTGAATCTGTGTTGACCTTCCGCAGGGCGAAAAAAGATGCCAAAGTGAAAACGCCAGAGATGGTAAATATTGCGCTGATGGTGGCTCGAAATTGGGCGATCGGTAAACCTCGACCTTGTAACGCGAATACGAGCGGCGGACCGTTAGTTGACAACGACGATGACAACGCTCCGCTTAAGAGACCTGTTCCAATTTCTAGTCGCGGGCTGGCGTGACTGATGTGCGGACGCTGAGTTAAGAAAAGGACGGCCAAGAAGATCCCCACTGCCAAAGAGGCCTTTAACACCCGCTCATCTACGTGATTAAAAACCAAAAGTCCAAATGGAATGCCGACCAACGCCGAAAGAGACAGTCTCATGACCAGACGCCACTGAGCGTCATGACGACCATTAAAGGCTTGAAAGGACGAACTTCCCAGCCCGAGGAAAGTCGAGATGACAACTGCATCATGCGGGTCGACTGCCAAAACCATCAGCGGAACCGCAAGCAGGGCAAAACCGAAGCCGACAATGTTCTGCACTACTGCCGAGATACCGACTGCCAGCAATAAGACGATGATTTCGCTGCCAGACATTGATTCCGATTCTTGTCGTTGGACCGACCTCAGGTCGTCGGCATTGGGCTTTACAAAATGTAAACTTAACTCGTGGCATCAGCAGTCCCCTTTCTTGAGATGAATCTTCCCTCGATGCAGGGCAATTCAATCTCTCAAGACCGTCTCTTAGGTCGCCTCGATGAATTGGCAACTATCGGCCCGATTGATGGTGGGGGTTCTTGCCGCCTCGCCCTCACCGATGCTGACCGCGATGGACGCGATTTAGTTGTGACGTGGATGAAAGACCTGGGTCTTGAAGTCGCAGTTGACGGAGTAGGCAACATCATCGGTACCTGGAATGTTGGAACAGGCTCACCCGTTATGACGGGTAGTCACATCGACACCGTTCGAACCGGGGGACGTTTTGACGGAAACCTCGGAGTCATTGCTGGACTTGAAGTCATTGAAACTTTGATGGCCGCAGGTTTAACACCCGCTCGCCCGTTGAGCGTTGGCGTCTTCACCAATGAAGAAGGAGCCCGTTTCCAACCAGACATGCTCGGATCACTGGTGTATGTCGGCGGCCTTCCTCTTGAGTCTGTTTTAGACACGATTGCAATTGACGGCGCAGTATTAGGTGACGAATTGCAACGCATTGGTTACGCCGGTTCAGCACCGTGTCCAAGTGCTGCTCCACACGCTTTTGTTGAACTGCACATCGAGCAAGGACCACGCCTTGAAGCGGAAGGTATTCAAATCGGAGCAGTCACCGGAGTGCAGGGAATTTCATGGCAAGAAGTAACCATTGCCGGTCAAAGCAATCACGCCGGTACGACTCCGATGTCTCTTCGGCACGACCCCGCTTACATCGCTGCAGAGATCGCTGTGTACTTGCGTCAGATTGCAAACGAATACGGCGGCAATCAAGTGTGCACGGTTGGCAAGATCGACTTGCATCCAAACTTGATCAATGTTGTGCCTAAAAGTGCAACGCTGACTCTTGATGTTCGCAATACCGATGAAAAGATTTTGTGTGAAGTTGAATCCAAGATCACACAAAAGATCGCCCAGTTAGCGACGGCAGAGGGCGTCTCTATCTCGTCACGAGTTCTCGCGCGTTTTGAGCCAGTTGAATTTGATGATCAAGTGACCGGTCTTATTGAAGATTTGGCCAATCATCACAATCGTTCTGTCATGCGCATGCCATCGGGAGCGGGCCATGACGCCCAAATGTTGGCTCGGGTCTGCCCTTCATCAATGATCTTTACGCCATCAGTTCAAGGAATTAGTCATAACCCAGCTGAATTTACAAACACTGACGACCTAGTCGCCGGAACCAATATTCTGATGGACACGATGTGGGCTTTAGCTCACCTTGATTTCACACCGCAGACTGGAATGAAATGATGTCTCAACAATCTCGTGTCGTAGTCGTTGGTGCCGCTCAACTCGGTCCGATCCAAAAGTCTGACTCTCGCGCCAGCGTTGTCGAGCGTTTAATTTCGTTATTGCGTCAAGCGAAAAAACGCTCATGCGACTTAGTGGTGTTTCCCGAACTGGCTTTGACCACCTTCTTTCCCCGTTGGTTTGTTGATGACATCGTTGAGGCAGATCATTGGTATGAAAAATCAATGCCAAGTGCCGATACACAACCCCTCTTTGATGAGGCTAAGAAACTCGGAATTGGTTTTTCATTGGGCTACGCCGAACTGACCGAACCCGATGCTCAAGGTGTTGTGCATCGGTACAACACCCAGATTTTGGTTGAACGTGACGGCTCAGTAGTAGCCAAGTACCACAAGGTACATATTCCTGGTCACGAACATCATGAGCCGAATCGTCCGTTCCAACACGCTGAGCGCTATTACTTCGAACCAGGTCCTGAAGGCTTTGGCGTTTGGGCGGCTTTCGGCGGTCTCTTCGGCATGATGATTTGTAACGATCGTCGTTGGCCAGAGTCGTACCGCGAAATGGGCCTTCAGGGTGTGGAAATGATTCTGTGTGGTTACAACACTCCAATTCATTACGTTCCAGATCCGAGTCAAGATATTTTGCAGGGTTTTCATAATTCTCTCGTGATGCAATCTGGCGCCTATCAAAACGGAACTTGGGTCGTAGGTGTCGCTAAGGGCGGAATTGAAGAAGGCGTTGATTCGCTGGGTCAAACATGCATTGTTGCTCCGAGTGGTCAAATCGTGGCTCAAACATTAACTACTGACGATGAACTCATTGTCGCTGCCTGTGATCTTGATTGGTGTGAGCGTTACAAGGGCACCCTCTTTAATTTCGATCGCTATCGTCGACCCGAGGTTTATACCCGCATTACTCAACAACGCGGGACAATCATTTCACCCGTAAACCAAGCGGCGATTAAGGGACATACCAATGACTGATATCGCAAACAATCCGCATCAGCGAGCCAGTCGCAGAGTTGCGTTGCAGGTCAATGGGCAAGAAGTCACCGTTGACGCTGAGCATCCGCATTTGCTTGCGGCGCTGCGTGATGAACTAGATATCACATCGCCAAAAGATGGTTGTTCACCATCAGGTCAATGTGGTTGTTGTACCGTTTTGATTGACGGCAAGGTTGTCGTGAGTTGCCAACAATCTCTAGAAAAAGTTGCTGGCAAAACGGTGGTCACTCTAGAAGGACTCGATCAAGCCGAACGTGATTCATATGCCAATGCCTTCGCTGCCTGTGGTGGTTTGCAGTGTGGCTTCTGTATTCCTGGCATCGTGATGCGTGCCAAGGGTCAAATAGATAAAAAGGGTTCTGCGCTCACTAAGTCAGATATGAGCCGTCACTTGGGTGCCAACCTATGCCGCTGTACGGGATACGTCAAGGTGCTCGACGCCATTGAGGCAGTTGCTCAGGGCAAACAACTCATACCTCAGCAACCAACTGGTCTTGGTTCGGGCGGAATGAAATACGAAGCCAAAGAACTGACTCTTGGTGACCGCGGCTATGTCGACGATATTCGTGTCCCCGGAATGCTTCACGCTGCTCTCGTGCTCACAGAACACACTCGAGCCGATATCACAGCAATCAACATTGACTCGGCCTTACAGGCTTCTGGAGTTGTCGGCGTATTTACAGCAAGTGATATCCCAGCCGAGCTTCGAGTTGGTTTGATCTATAAAGACTGGCCGGTGATGATTCCAGTCGGTGGTCGAACCAGCTACGCCGGTGACGTATTGGCAGTTGTTGTCGCTGATACTCGCATTGCTGCACGGGCTGCGACTGCACTTGTTGAAGTGACGTATGCGCCCCTCAAACCGATTACTGATCCGTTGTATGCGATCACTAATCAAGAAATCGCCGTGTGGGGAACCGACTCAAATATTTTGAGTATCAGCAGGTATTCACGAGGCAACGTGGAAATTGCTTTGGCGGCAGCGCCTCATGTTGTGCACGAGATCTTTGATACTCAGCGCATTGAGCATGCTTTCTTAGAGCCAGAAAGTTCGTTAGCCGTGCCTTCGGTAACCGATGGTGTTCGTCACCTGCATGTGTATTCCGGTGGACAAGGTGTTTGGGACGACCGCAACGACATCGCGCGAATTCTTGGAATTGATCATTCACAAATCACCGTCGAACTCGTCACAAATGGCGGAGCATTTGGTGGCAAGGAAGATATGAGCAATCAGGCTCATGCGGCTCTTGCTGCTTGGTTGCTTGATGCACCGGTGAAGTGCACGCTTTCACGTGAAGAGTCGTTCTTGATTCATGCCAAGAGGCATCCGATCCATATGGAGTACACAGCAGGATGCGATTCTGATGGTCGCTTAGTTGCTCTCAAGGTTCGGGCTCTCGGCGACAGCGGAGCTTATGCAAGTGTTGGTATGAAGGTCCTTGAACGTATGGCTGGTCATGCCAGCGGTCCGTATGTATTGGCCAACATCGACGTTGAAGCCATTGCAGCACGCACTAATAATCCAGTGTGTGGTGCTTTCCGAGGGTTCGGAGCGAATCAGGCACAGTTCGCTATGGAAGGCGTCATTGATCGCTTGGCGAACATGGTCGGTATCTCAGGTTGGGAAATGCGTAAACGAAATGTCATCAAGCCAGGCGTTGTTTGGGGACCCGGACAGATCATGGATGACGGTTGCCTCGGCGCCGAAAGATGTCTTGATGAAATTAAGCCCTTCTACGATGCCGCCATTGCATCAGGTCATGCGGTTGGTCTCGGATTGGGACTCAAGAACTCGGGACTCGGAAACGGTTTCAAAGAAATCAGTGGAGCGGTCGTCCATTTCCGCAAGGATGGAATTGTTGAAGTACGTCATGGTTGGACCGAGATGGGGCAAGGCATTAACACTGTTGCCTTGCAAGTTGCGGTTCATGAACTCAGAATCGATCCTGACAACATTCGGGTAATCGTGGATACCACTCGTGAACTCGGTTTTGGGCAAACCACTGGCTCGCGCGGCACATTGATGGGTGCCGGAGCGGTCAAGGCCGCATGTGAAGCCGCCCGTGCTGCAAACTGCGCCGTTGGTGTCGACCACTACGGCGAGTACCGAGTTGATTGGACTCAGAAGTTGGGTGAAGTTGAAAATCCGACAATCCATTCAACATTTGGATACGCAACTCAACTTGTCACGGTCGATCGCGAAACCGGAAAAGTCGTTGAAGTTGTGGCAGCCCATGACGTTGGGATGGCCGTCAACCCCACCTTGTGCGAGGGACAGATTGAAGGTTCAGTGCACATGGGCCTTGGTTACGCCCTATCCGAAAACTTCCCGTCTGATCCCGAAACAGGTTTTCCAACGAATAAGACTTTGCGTTCACTCGGAATCATTCGTGCCAAGGACATGCCACCGGTCAAAGTCATTCTCGTTGAGTCTCCTGAACCCAATGCTCCTTACGGAATTAAGGGAGTCGGAGAAATTGGTTTAGTTCCAACTGCCGGTGCAGTTGCAGCAGCACTTTTCGATTACGACGGTGAGTGGCGAACCGTGTTACCGATGCGTCCGACAAACGAAGACACCGACTGACATGACAAGCACCACCCCAGGTCTTGTTTGTGGTCACCATCATTTATATTCATCGTTGGCTCGCGGCATGCCGGCGCCACCACTTCAACCGACAAACTTCCTAGAAATCTTGCAGCAAGTTTGGTGGCGTTTAGATATTGCTCTTGACCTTGACATGATTTATTGGTCGGCGAAATTGGGCGCCGTTGAAGCATTGATGAGCGGCACAACCGGGATTATCGACCACCACGAAAGTCCGAACGCAATTGAAGGAAGCCTTGATGTCATTGCTCAGGCTTGTTCAGAAGTCGGCGTGCGGGTTGTGTGTTCATATGGGGTGACCGATCGCCAAGGAGTAGATGCTGGTCAACGGGGTCTCGAAGAAAATCGCCGTTTCATTGCATCTGGTGGTCGCGGAATGGTCGGTGTGCATGCAGCATTCACATGTTCAGATGAACTACTTGAAAGCGCGTCTGGCTTAGCAAATGATCTAGGTGTTGGTGTTCATATCCATGTAGCCGAAGGAGTCGATGACATTTCTGCAGGAGCACGACTCGAAAAACTTGCGCAAGACAATTGGCTACTGGTTCATTGCGTGCATCTCGATCGAGAACTTCGAGGAACGATTGCTCATAACCCGCGCAGCAATATGAATAACGGCGTTGGATACGCGTATCCGTCGCGGCGAGCAAACAAAATAATTCTCGGTACCGACGGAATTGGCGCCGACATGCTCGAAGAAATGCGCTTGGCTTATGTGGCGTACCGATCTGATGAAGTCACACTCTCCCCTGACCTCGCGTGGTCATGGCTTGAAAATGGCTACGACTTCATCCCTGAATGTCGTGATGACCAGGTGACCTGGAATTATGACCACAGTGACAGTCCGTGGCATGTGGCATTTACGCCTGGGATTCGAGCAATCAATGTGCGTTCGTCTGAAGGCGATGAATTGCTTCAGGATGGTCTGCCAACACGTGTTGATCTCAATGAAGTAAGAAGCAAGGCATCCGAAGCCGCAATCAGGCTTTTTGCAAAACTGTAAATCAACTCCACAAGCACAAAGGTCCACACCAAAATGAGTGATTCTAAAAGCATTCAACCCGTAGCGATTTATCTTCAAGACGCCCATCCGATTCGCGAGGGTATGCAATTCGCTCAATACGCCGAAAGCAGAGGCTTCGATGCGGTCTGGCAGGCTGAAAGTCGTCTTGTTCGTGAAGCGACTGTTCCGATGGCTGCTTTCGCGAGTGTCACTGAACGAATCAAGGTTGGTAGTGGCGTCGTCGATTGCTGGAGTCGTAACCCCGCTCGACTTGCGGCAACCTTTTCAACACTTGATGACTTGGCGCCAGGTCGCGTGATTTTGGGTATTGGTGCTTGGTGGGATCCGTTGGCACAAAAAGTCGGTATTGATCGAGCGAAACCGCTACGAGTCATGCGCGAAATAGTCACAACCGTTCGAGCCCTATTGAACAATGAAACTGTGACCTTTGATGGTGAATATGTTCACCTTGATGGAGTCGAGCTTGATTATGTGTATCAAGACCGCCGTCCAAAGGATGTGCCGATCTACATCGGGGCAACCGGGATGCAGATGATGGAACTGACTGGCGAAATAGCCGATGGTGCAGTGCTCAATTATTTAGTGTCACCCGATTACAACGATCAGGCTCTTGAGGCCCTTGAAAAAGGTGCGTCTAAGGCTGGTCGCTCATTGAGCGATATTGACCGCCCGCAATTGGTGGTTTGTAGCGTTCACGAAGATCGTCAAACTGCCCTTGATATGGCTCGCTTGATGGTGACTCAGTATCTCGGCCAACAACCACACATCATGAAGGCGTCTGGCGTCCCTCAGTCATTGCTCGACAAAGTTGGCGAAGTGCTCAGTTGGCCTGCCAGCCACGAACAAGTTGTGGCTGCGAGCAAACTTGTGCCTGATGAAATAGTCGACATGCTGACGGCGAGTGGTACACCTGCAGAGGCTCGTGCCAAGGTGAAGCATTACATCGACCACGGTTGCACATGCCCGATTTTGTATCCACTAGGCGATGTCAAAGCGACCATTGATGCCTTTTCTGGCTGGGATGGCTCAGCTAAATAGAAAGGCGGTTTATCGGTGGCGGAACAGTTGAACGTCACGCGTGATTTCTATTTGCCGTGCAACTGTGCCTCCGACAACCATCAAGGGTCCAACGAAAATCAGAGCAATGAGCGGAGCTGGAATTCCGGGAGACCAAATAGTTCCGAACAGAACACCTGCTACCCAAACTGAAATCGCTGTCACGTTCCAAAAGCGCCATTGAATGACACGAATCGGATGGGCGAATTGAACGTTAGTCATCGTCAAAATAGACAGACATGCAACCACTACCAACGTCACAGAATGTGAACTGTCTAAAAGCCATAAGGTCGGAACAACCATGTTCCACGATGCCGGAAACCCGTGGAACCAACTTTCGGAATCTTGTTGGTCAGTGCGGCTGAACCATAAGCACGAGAACATGAGGAGCGCGGCCACAGCAATCATCCCTGAGCGGTCGTGATTGACCATATTAAATTCCCACAAGAAAGCCGCCGGAACCAGCACGCAAGTGACGAAATCGATAACGAGATCGAGTACGTAGCCATCGAATTTTGTGGTGGCCTCTTCAGGCAAGAGACGTCGGGCCAAAGGCCCGTCAATACCGTCGATCAATTGAGCGACAAGCAACCAAATAATTGCGAGCCGAGCCGAGCCATCAAGCACTGCAACGAGAGCTGCCATTCCAACGAGGACTCCCGTGGCCGTGAAGGCGTGAAGAGCGAGCGACATGTCTCTTGTATTTTTGGGGACATCAGGAAGAACGGGAGTTTTATTAAACACAGCCATAAAACCCTACGCCCCTTTAGCCTGTAGTCCGTGGCAACGAGGCAAAATTCACTTGAACGAATCTGGTTTATTGCCGTCGTTGTCTGGAGCATTCTCCGAGTCATCTTCGCTGACGTCTTTTTCGCCAAATATGGCATCAATATTTGGATTTTCGCCGGAGTAGAGGTCATTTCGTCACCGATTTTCGCTCGATCCACCTCAAAAATGGCGATTTCTCTTTCGCGTCACCATTTAAAAAATTCATTGATCTGGGGAATTGTGACCTTAGTGAGTTTTGCAGCCCCTGACGTTTATCTGCTGACTACTGGCAAACACCTCCCGTGGCTGGCTTATTTGGTGGTGATCGGCATCATGGTGATTGCTGGGACCATCTCGATCATCAAGATGCGGCGCAAAGCCGAGGAGTTAGCCCAGTCAGGTCAGTGAGATCTCACTTCAGTCGTTTGACAAAATGTAAACTAAATTCGTGCCAGTCTTAATCCCTCGTAATGTGGATCAACTCGTTGAAGTTTTCCAAGAACACCCGCAAGCGAAGCTTTTGGCCGGGGGCACTGACTACATGGTCGAAGTGAACCTTCATGGACGTAAACCTGAGACCATGATCAGTCTGCGCCAAGTGAAAGAACTCACCGAATGGTCAGTGCGACCAGGTCAATCACGGATCACAATTGGGGCAGCAGTCCCCTACGCCGATATGGAACATGGCGAAATCGCTCGTCTTGTGCCAGCCCTTGCCCAGGCAGCCAGGACTGTTGGATCGCCGCAAATCCGTGCTGTCGGAACCCTCGGTGGCAACCTAGGAACCTGTTCACCTGCTGGTGATTCGCTTCCTGTATTGGCCGCACTTAACGCGACAATCCACGTCATCGGACCAGAGGGTTATCGCGATATCGATTTCGTCGATTTCATGGTAGGTGTCAAGAAGAATTCGCTTCAGCCATCTGAATTCGTACATTCGGTGTCGTTGCCCATCATCGAAGGATGGCAGGGCTACGCGAAAGTTGGAACCCGCAATGCGATGGTCATTTCGACAGCTTCAGCCTGTTTAGTGCGAGATATCGATGAAGGCATCGTGACGATCGCTTTGGGTTCGGTCGGTCCAACAATTATTCGTGCCTATAGCGCTGAGGCGTGGCTCATGAAATCCACCTCATTACGCGCTGGAGCTGAACTTGATCCGACCGTTGCTCAAGAATTTGGGCGCCGCGTAAGTTTGGAATCTCGTCCGATAGACGATCATCGTTCAACTGCCGATTATCGACGCCATGCTGTTGGTGTCTTAGCTCAACGATTATTGACGAGGTCTTTTTCATGAGTATCAACATCCCCGTTTCAGGTGTGGCTCAATCAAATGAGTTTTACTCTTTGCAAGTAAATGGCCAATTGCACCAGGTAAAAGATGCATGGATTGGTGAAAGTCTTCTGTATGTCTTGAGAGAACGTCTCGGGCTCCCGGGTGCAAAGGGAGCATGCGAACAAGGTGAATGTGGTAGTTGCACAGTCATCCTCGACAGCAAAGCCGTTTGTTCGTGTTTGGTGATGGCCGCCGATGCTGTTGATACCGAAATTTTGACCGTTGAAGGTCTCGGACCCGATGGCGCACTCACTGATGTTCAATCTGCTTTCTTGTCAGAAGGCGGAGTTCAATGTGGTTTCTGTACGCCTGGATTTATCGTTGCAGTTCACCATCTACTCGAAAACAATCCTCAGCCCACAGACGACGAGATTCGCGAAGCACTTTCGGGCAATATCTGTCGTTGTACTGGTTACGGACGAATTTTGGAAGCAGTAAGAACAGTGGCTGACCAACGAAGGACGAACTCGTGAGCTCGACAGTTGCATCAACAGGCACTCGCCACGGAACTTTAGGTACTAGTGCAAGTCGACCTGACGGCATCGCCAAAGTACAAGGCGGTTTTGCATTTTCGAGTGACATGTGGGCAGACAACATGCTGTGGGGCGCCACCTTACGCAGTCTTCATCCTTACGCTCGCATCATTTCGATCGACGTATCAGGTGCCTATGCAATTGACGGTGTGAGTACAGTCATCACGTCTGCCGATGTACCAGGAAAGTTGACTTACGGGTTGATCATGCAAGATCAACCCGTATTCGCTGCCATTGGTGACACTGTGCGCTATAGCGGAGAACCTATTGCTGCGGTTGCTGCTGATCATCCCGAGACCTGCCAACGAGCGTTGGCGGCGATCAAGGTCATCTATGAAGTTCTCACGCCTGTCACCGATCCAGAGGATTGCATCTCGGGTATCGCCGAGCAAATCCATCCCGACGGAAACATTTTTCGCCATCAACGAATCATTAGCGGCGATACATCGGTAGTCGGTGCTATCCAGGTCGAAGGAACTTACGAAATTGGAATGCAAGATCAAGCCTTTCTCGGTCTTGAATCTGCTCTAGCAATTCCCGACTCTGGTGGCGTAGGCCTTGAAATGTATGTGGCTACCCAATGGCTTCACGAAGATCGCAAACAGATCGCCGATTGTCTCAATATCCCCGAAGGAAATATTCGTTTGGTACTAGGAGGCGTCGGCGGTGCATTTGGTGCGCGCGAAGACATCAGCTTGCAAGTCCATACGGCTTTGTTGGCCATGAAGTCGGGTCGACCAGTGCGCATTTCATATGGGCGAGAAGAAAGCTTCTACGGACACGTGCATCGACATCCGGCCAAGATTTGGATGAAACACCACGCCGACACCAATGGCAAGATCGTCAAAATTGAAGCTCGTATGGTTTTTGATGGAGGAGCTTATTGCAGTACTTCTCCGGCAGTTCTCGTTAATGGCATCACCCATACTCAAGGTCCGTACAAATGCGACAACGCAATTGTTGATGGCTGGGCGATTCGTACCAATAATCCGCCCTGCGGTGCGATGCGTGGCTTTGGTGTTGTGCAGGCTTGTTTTGCCCATGAAAGCCAAATGGAGAAACTCGCGGCAGCCGTTGGAATCTCCCCCGTTGATATTCGGTTACTCAATGCAATGGAAACAGGCGATCGAATGATCACCGGACAAATCATGGACAGCGTTGCTCCTGTTGCTCAATGCATTCGTGAGACTGATGCGATACCGATGCCTCCCCCAATGAGTAGCACCGCCGACCTGCGTACGATTCCCGGCGGAACAGGGTTGACGGCTCAACCATCCAATATCAAGCGGGGCGTTGGTTGGGGTGTCAGCATCAAGAACCTGATGTACAGCGAAGGTTTTGATGACTATTCAACGGCCCGTTGCCGTATCAGCGATGGTGTCGTCAGTATCAAGTTCGCCACATCTGAAGTTGGTCAAGGTTTCACGATGTTGGCCCAACAGATTGCCCGCACGGTTTTGGGAGTCGACGATGTTTTCCTAGACACGATCGATACTCAAGTAGGTTCTGCTGGTTCGACCTCGGCAAGTCGACAAACTTGGATGAGCGGCGGTGCGGTTCAAGCAGCCTGTCGAGCAGCATTAGAGCAATTGTTTGATCACGTTGCGACGAAGAATTCAATGAATCGATCTGAACTTGAAATTGACGACACGGACATTGTTGACCGTCTCACCGGTCAGCGCGTTGCAGTTCTCGCGGCTATTGAAGGCGTCGACATCGATTGCACTGAGGAATATCACCACCCCGCAACCGAAGACATGGATGAGAACGGTCAGGGCAACTGCCACGTTGCTTACGCGTTCGTTGCCCACCGAGCAGTTGTTGACGTTGATCCCGAACTTGGGCTTGTGAAAGTCGTTCAAATAGCCACTGCCCAAGATGTAGGCCGAGTGTTGAATCCGTTGTCGGCAATGGGGCAAGTTGAAGGCGGAATAGCCCAGGGTCTCGGCTTGGCTGTCATGGAAGAAATCATCGTGAAGGACGGCAAAGTCCGTAACCCGAGTTTCACCGATTATTTGTTGCCGACCTTCCTCGATGCCCCGACAGTTGAAATGGTGTTCATTGAAGAGCATGAACCCAAATCTCCCCTTGGTGCCAAAGGAATCGGCGAACCCCCGTGTATCTCGGTGACTCCGGCTATCGCTAATGCCATCCGTCAAGCAATCGGAAAAGAATTACCGCGAGTTCCGATTCGCCCGTACGACATTTGCTTGTAATCAAGGCAATGTTGTTAGACCCAATCGTTGCAGAACATCATCTGGTGCATTGATCGTTTGCAGAGCCTCGATCAATCGTCGCTCAAGATTCAATTCAATGTCTGACTGCACTTCACCGTGAATTGCTGCCAAATTGTTGAGTTCACCAGGATCATTCTTTCGGTCGAACATCAGATTCTCATTCTTCAATCCTCCGTAAGCCCAGAACGGCAAAAAGTCGCCTTGCATAAATGGTTGTCGGATGACCGGGACAGAACTTCCAGGCATTGCGTCTAAGTAGGCACGTTGGTCAGGCCGCGGCAACCGGATATCAGGCCGTGAATGCACCGGCATCGTGCTCCAACGGTTCGACCACATCGACAAGGGGAAACCATCCCCAACTGAACCTCGGGTGTACGTATGGTCTTGTGTAACCAATTGAACCTCTCGCCCCCAATAGCCCGACAAACAATGATCACGAACACTCGGAACATCTTGTTTAATGAGCGGAACGAGCGAGTGCCCATGCGTGCGATGCTCAACCTCTATTCCGTATACCTCGCACAATGTTGCGTGGATATCAACAGTTGTTGTGAGAGCCGTCTCGCGGCGAGGCGCGATACCTGGCCACCGGATCATCATCGGGATATGACCCAACGTGTCGTGGATCGGGAAACCTGGTTTACCCCAGACGTCAAATTCGCCCAAGTAATGGCCATGATCGGTGCAGATGATGACGACTGTTTCATCACAATCAGGAGATTCATTAATTGAATCCAAAAGTTTGCCGAACCAATGATCAATCATTGAGAGTTTTGCACCGTAGGCAGAACGTAA
>Ga0114969_10003116_pt1 | contig 13409 bp, 10 predicted proteins | sample M_130807_MF_Meta_FD_87316 | JGI IMG/M metagenome (GOLD analysis project Ga0114969, IMG submission 87316) | Freshwater microbial communities from Lake Montjoie, Canada to study carbon cycling - M_130807_MF_MetaG | ecosystem: Environmental > Aquatic > Freshwater > Lake | place: Lake Montjoie...
CTCAACTCCACCGTTGCGACTCCAAGGGTGGCTCTTTAACCTCACCAACAGGGGTGGACGCCCCGACAATGAGACACTTTCTCGATTTCGAAAAACCCATCGCCGAACTTCAGCGCAAGCTCGACGAGTTGCGTTCCCAGCCGGCCACACCCTCACTGGGTATCTCTTGGGAAGAGGAGATTCACCTGCTGGAAGGGAAGATCCAGGAGGCCCAGCGGCAGCTGTATTCAAACCTGACGCCCTGGCAGCGGGTTCAGTTGGCTCGCCACCCTCGGCGTCCGTATACGCTGGATTACCTTAAGACTGCGTTCACTGAGTTTGAGGAACTGCACGGCGATCGGCTCTATTCGGACGACCGGGCGATGGTCGCTGGGTTCGCGCGACTCGGTAGCGAGAAGGTGGTGGTCATCGGCACGCAGAAGGGCCGCGACACCAAGGAAAACATTTTGCGGAACTTCGGTTCGGCGCATCCCGAGGGATACCGCAAAGCCCTGCGCCTAATGAAGATGGCCGATAAGTTTGGTCTGCCTATTGTTACTCTTATCGACACGGCCGGCGCTTACCCGGGCATTGGTGCTGAGGAGCGTCATATTGCTGAGGCCATCGCCGTGAATTTGCGCGAAATGATGACCTTCGAGGTGCCTATCATCGCGTGTGTCATCGGTGAAGGGGGGTCCGGCGGGGCTTTGGGCATTGGTGTGGCCGATCGCGTCTTGATTCTGGAAAACGCTTACTACTCGGTGATTAGTCCAGAGGGTTGTGCGGCCATTTTGTGGAAGGATCGCACGGCAGCCCCGAAGGCGGCGGCGGCGCTGAAGATCACGGCCAACGACCTGAGCTCTCTTGGCTTGGTGGATGAGGTGCTTTCGGAACCGTTGGGCGGAGCCCATCTGGACCTTGAGGCAACAGCCCTCACGCTGCGGCAGGGGCTTTTGCGTCACCTGGCCGAAGTTCAAGCCCAGACGCCCGCGGAGCGGTTGAAGAGTCGCTATGCCAAGTTCCGGGCCTTTGGTCACTTCACCGAACCCAACACCGTGGCGGCCTAATGTTGGAGACTCCCCTGGTTTTCCGCCCTCTGCCCAAGGAGCGTCTTTGGGGCGGGCGCAAGCTGGAAGCGCAGTGGGGAAAGTCCCTGCCGGCCGGCATCCCGGTCGGTGAATCTTGGGAGATTTCCGATCGACCCGAGGGGCAGTCGCTGGTGGCCGAAGGGCCTTTGGCCGGAACCTCGCTTCGGGACCTGATGGAGCATCATGGTCAGGAACTGATGGGTCGGCCTGTGGCGGCGGGCGAGCGCTTCCCGTGGCTCGTCAAAATCCTTGATTGCCGCGAAGATCTCTCTCTTCAGGTTCACCCTCCGGCGGAAAAGGCATTGGCCCTAGGCGGTGAGCCTAAGACTGAGATGTGGTATTTCGCGGAGGCGGATCCGGGCGCTCAGATTTATGTGGGACTTCGCAGCGGAGTCACTCGTGCGGAGTTTGTTCGACGGTTGGACGACGGTTCTGTTGCAGAGTGTTTCAGCCGCCACCCGATCCGGGCCGGTGATGCCATGTTCCTGCCCAGCGGCCGGGCCCATGCCTTAGGTGCCGGAAACCTGGTTTTCGAGATTCAGCAGAATTCTGACACGACCTATCGGGTGTTTGATTGGAATCGCATGGGCCTAGACGGAAAACCTCGAGAGCTGCACCGGGAGGCCGCCCTGGAATCCATCGACTTTTCCGACACCCATTCGGAGCTCATTCCTGAGTTCTGGTCGGCCGTGGCACCGGGAGTGTCTGTTCGACCACTGGTGCGCCATCGGTTGTTCTCGGTTGATCTAATCCGTCTGAAAGCAGGGGCGACCCGGGGCTCGAGTTTTGGAAATGGGCCGTGGGTCCTGGGCGGTGTCTCGGGCAACACCCGTGTGCGAGTGGGAGAGTTTGAACGTGAAGTGCGACCGGGAGAATTCCTCCTGATACCCGCTGTTTTAGTTCCGCGGACGACGATCGAAGCAATCAGCGCTTCAAAAATCCTGATGGTTGCCGATGTAGAGTGAATGATTTCTGGGACATCGGGTTCGTCAGGAACCCCGCCTGATCCGCTGGGTTCAAAGAAGCCCGATCTTAAAAATCCTGATCTCAAGAAGCCCGATCTCGAAGAAGACAGCTCTCAACCCATTGAGAACAGTTTGCTGAGGGTTCTCGTCACTGACCGTTCATTTCGCTGGGCAGCGATCGCTGTGGCCCTGTTGGTAGGATCGGTCTTGGTGGCGGTGACCCCCTTGTTTGTGGTTTCTACTCCGGAAATCGACCCGCCGGATCGAGTCAGCCTGCTCGATAAGTTCCAATCTCGGGCATTGATCCGGACTGCGCGGGCGACCGGACTTGCAGGAAAGCTCCCCGAGTCTGTCACGGCCTGGAAGACCGCCTTGGCCAATGACCCTGCCAGTTTGGAGGCTCGGCAGGGTGCGCTGGAGCTCCTTTCGGGAGCTCAGAAATGGACCCAGGAAGACGTGCGCTTTGGATATGCCTGCGGCGTGGAGTTGCTCAAACGATCGGCGACCAATTCTCTCGAAGCCCTGCGTTTTGCCCGGTTTCTTGACCATGTAGGTCACTATAACGCCACTGTGGCTCTGCTCCGAGATCTGGCCGCTCGCGACACTGGCGAATTGAACGGTTGGTTTGCCCGCTCATTGTTTTTGGCACGGCGCATGGACCGCTTTGAGGAACTCTGGCATCGGCAGAAGCAGAGCCTGATGGCGACGGATCCTATGGCTCTCATTGGTCTGGCTTGGGAGGCTGGTTGGGGGCCTATCACCGGTATGACGGCGGCCCGCGATCGATTGCTGGCCGCGGAGACAGATCCCCTGCGTCACGCGGAAGCTTCGCAGTTGTTGCTCATGGTCTTTGAGCAACTCGGGGAGGCCACTGGCTATGAGCAAACCCTTGCTCGCCGAATGGAGCGGCACGAAGAGTCCCTCGCCGATCATCTGGGTCTGTGGCGCTTGTTGGCGCGCACCGGGCGCTCATCCGAGGTGATAAATCGCCTCAAATCGTTCCAGCGGGCTCCGGCCAGCCCAGGTGAGGCGACTGGATTGATGGAAGCCTTCCAGGCCTTTGGTCTCGCAGATCGATCCGTTGAATTGGGGTTGGAGCAGGTGAAGGTGTTTCCGTATGCCCCGGATCTCTGGCTGGCGACGGCTGAACTGCTCTTGCAGCGTCAGGACTGGAATCGCTTGCGACAAACAGCCATCGCGATGCGGGGTGAAAGTTCGCTGGCCGGCCGAATGAGCGCCTACAGTTGCTACCTAGACGGCCAAATCGACCTGAGCCTGAGGCGAGACTTGGATGCCGCAGCAGACTTCGCGCGGATCGCAGAATGCCCAACCCCAGACGCCGTACTGGTGGCGCGGATGGTCGCAGGCTTGCGTCGAGTCAGCCGTTCTCAGGAAGCCACGACCCTATTGCGCCGGGTGGAAAAGGACTTTCTGAAGGACTCCACTTTTTGGTTTGAGTTAGCCAGCGTTGCCGCCGAGACCCAAGACATGGACACGCTGGCGGAGGCGGTGTCGCGCTCCTACCAGTTGGAACCCACCAACCCGGTGTACCGACACAATCATGCCGCTGTGATGATCGCCCTTGGACGGGAACCTGCAGAGACAGCTCGGCTGACTCTGGAGTTACTCAACCGGTCACCAGAGTCGGTTTCCTGTCAGATCAACCACGCATTAGCCTTAATCAATCACCACCGTTTCTCAGACGCCGAGAGCTTGCTGGTGCGGATTCCGTGGGTGGGTCGATCTTCTGCTGAAGAGACCCAAATCCACTATGCCTGGATGCTCATCGACGAGGCGCGGCAACGGGGCGATTCCGCCCAAAGCCATGCCCGAGCGACCCGGGAATCGGACCTGCTGCCACCGCAGCGTCAAAAACGGGCGGCGGTTCTGAGCGGGCGGCTCTGAGCGGAAGTAATTTCCTCAAAAAGTTCGGCTGATTCGGTTGCGCGGCGCGGCATCGCGTCCACCCTTCCGCCGCATGAGTATTGCCACCCGCACCGGAGATTCCGGAACCACTGGCCTGATGTACAACCGTAGGGTTTCTAAGGCCCATCCCCGGGTTGAGGCCTATGGTTCAGTCGACGAGCTGAATGCCGCCATCGGAATGGCTCGAGCGACTTCGGTCGATGCCTTCATCGGCGACAATCTTTTGGTCATCCAGAAAGACCTGGTGATTTTGATGGGCGAATTGGCGACGGCCAAAGAAGACACGCAGCGCTACCTAACCGACGGCTTTCAGGCGGTGACACCGACCCTGACTGCCAAGCTCGATGCGCTGGTGGTTCAGATTGAGGCCCAGAGCATTACGTTCAAGGGATGGGCCACGCCGGGGATGACCCTCCACTCCGCGGCGCTCGACGTGGCCCGGACTACCTGCCGCCGCGCTGAACGGCGCGTGTTCGTGCTGCGCGATTCCGGCGAGGTGGAGAACCACGAGATCCTCATCTTCCTCAACCGCCTCAGCGATTTGTTGTGGCTGATGGCCCGCTGGGTGGAGACCCACACTCCGGAATCACCGGCTACGATCCCCACGGCCTAAAGAGGGCGAACCCGAGGGTGGGTGGGAATCAATGATCCGCGCCCACTCGGATTCCGCACCCGCTAAGCCGGAACGATTTCTGGGGGGAGAAACGTAATGGCGTGTCGGATGCTTGTGCGAGACGGGGCGAGAACGAGGCTTGGGCCCAGCTCGGGCCCTCCTCAGGCCCACGACGAGCGAATAACCGAGCTCTTGCGCAACAAGGCGCAGCCAGCACGACCGATCCAACAGAAATCGCTCCGGTTAAGGCTGATCGAAGGATCGAGCGGTCTGCGTCTTGGACGGTCCGGTACTCTTCATAAAGAATCCCCGGAATGCCTACAACGTCACCGTGGGGCAGGGGGTGTCTTGGGAGGTATTGTCCAGTTGGACATGGTTGGCGCCGGCCGCATCCAGAGCGGCTCCGACCGTTTTGCGGGCCAGCTCCGGGGTATTGCAGTCGCGGCTGAGGTGGCCTAGGTAAATGCGGCGCAGGCCGTCATGGAGGATGGCTGTGGCCACTTCGGAGGCGGCGTGGTTGGACAAGTGCCCATGCCGGCTGGCGATCCGCTGCTTGGTGCTCCACGGGCGTCGGGTATCGTCTTGCAACAGCTTCACGTCGTAGTTCGCCTCCAGTACGAGGAGGTTCGAGGGTTTCACTCGCTCGAGGATGAGCTTGGTGGCATGCCCCAAGTCGGTCAGGAAGCCGATATTCCCGGCCGGGGTGGCTAGGAGGAACCCCACCGGATCGGCGGCATCGTGGGGGACACTGAACGTGCGCACCTCGACATCGCCTAGGGTGAACGTGGCCCCGGTCTCGAAGGTGGCCGTATCGAGTCGTGCCGAGGAGAACTCCCGTCGAATGGCCTCGTGGGTGAAGCGGTTGGCGTAGATTCGCGTGCCGGTCTTTTCTGCCAAGGTGCCTAGCCCCTTGATGTGGTCGCCGTGCTCGTGGGTGATGAGGATGGCGGTGAGACCCTCGGGAACCCGGCCAATTGAGGCCAAGCGTTCCCGGATTTGCTTGGCGCTGAAGCCCGCATCGATGAGCAGTCGGGTTTCTCCGACCTCCAGATAAGCGCAATTGCCCGCAGACCCGCTGCCCAGAATCGTGAAGTGAACCGCCACGCAGCGATCGAACCGTCAAATTGACCGGCGCGACAGCAGAAATCGCCCATTCGGGTTGGGGCTCGAGGCCGATCGAACGCTCCAAATACGTTTCGAAGCAGGGACGGATCCGGCATGGATCGATGGATGTTGATCCTGAAACAACCGACCTCCGAGCGGTCCACCCGCAACTTGCGACGCCAAACCGGCCCAGTTGCAGAAGTTGGGTTAAAACCGCTCCGGGACACCCTCTTCCATCATGCGCACGCGGTGCTCGAGGCGGTGTTCGCGGCTGAGCGATTCCATCCAGCGGGCCGGTTCGTCGAGCGCCTCGAAGGACAGCTTGAAGGTGCCGTGGTGCATGGGCACCAGCCACTTCGCCTGGAGATCGTGGAAGGCCTGGACCGCCTGGTCTGGCCCCATGTGGACCTTGCGGAAGGATTCGGGGTGGTAGGCTCCAATGGGCAGCAAGGCCAACTCAGGTTTGAGCCGCTGTCCGATTTCATGGAACCCGGGAAAATAGGCGGAATCTCCCGCGTGATAAACCGTGCGCCCGCGGTACTCCAAGACGAACCCGCCCCAGCCCCGGTGCTTGTCGGCCAAGGTTCGGGCACCCCAGTGCTCGGCCGGAACGAGGGTCACTTTCCAGTCGTCGTGGCCGAAACTCTCCCACCACTTCAATTCGACGATGCGGCCGAAACCCAAACTCTGGGCCAAGGGCGCGCAGCCCCAGGGCATCACGGCAATCTTGGGTGAGGGGATCTTGCGCAGCGTCGGTTTGTGGAAGTGATCGAAGTGCGCGTGGGTGAGCAAGACGAGGTCGATGGGCGGCAAATCTTTTACGCGGAGCCCGGGTCGCTTGAGGCGCTTGAGCAGGAAGAGCCAGTTGGCGAAGTTGGGGTCGATGATGGCGTTGAGCCCCTCGAACTGCACCAGGAACGACGCATGCCCAATCCAGGTCAGTGCGAGTTGGTCGTCCTTCAGGTGGGGGAAATTGGGGGTCTTGACTGAGCCAGTGGGCGAGGTCTTCAGCGCATGCCAGACCATTTCGCGGAAAAAGGTCCGCGGATTGAAATGGTCTCCCGGAGTCAGATCTCGGAACGAGCGCGGAACCGTGCGCCGCCCATGCCCCACGGGTTTGGGCAACGGGGGGTGGGCTGGCAGGGGCTGATGGTTCAGAAGGGGATCCATCGATTCTCTCTCAATGTGGCTTCCGGGTTTCCGGGGCGCAAGCGGTGCGGGTTGTCATGCGGGCCAGCCTGTCCCTAGTCTTTGGAATGCGCCCGTTCCGGACTGTCGAACTCTCACCCTCCTTGGCCGAATTCGGCGGCCTTCGATTTGCCACCGTGCATAGCAAGCTGTTGGGCGGTCGGGCGGATGTGACGCTGTGGGCCCCATCGACGCCGAAGCCGGCAGCCTTGCCGTTGGTGATCTTGTTGCACGGGGTCTATGGAAGCCATTGGGCCTGGGCTTTGAAGGGTCGGGTGCATCACACGGCGCGGCGGCTGATTGAAGCGGGCGAGATCCCGCCCATGGCTTTAGTCATGCCTTCGGATGGATTGCGGGGCGATGGTACGGCCTACGTGCCCCTGGCCTCCGGAAACTACGAGCGTTGGATCGTCGATGAAGTGCCGCTGGTGGCGTGCGAGGCAGTGCCTGAAGTGACTGAGGCCTCGCCGCGATTCATTTCCGGTTTGTCGATGGGCGGCTTCGGGGCGCTCCGGTTGGGGGCACGCCATCCCAAGGTTTTCCGAGGCATTTCAGCCCACTCGGCAGCGACTTCGCTGAAGACCTTGTCCCCGTTCCTCGCGGAGCCCTTGCCGGTGGGTGACTCAACGGTTGAAGACTCGACCGCCATCGAAGCCCTGGTCCGCAACCGTGGGTCGTTGCCACCGGTTCGATTCGACTGCGGGGTGGATGATTTCCTCATTGGCCACAACCGGGATTTGCACGCGGCTTTGGATCAAGCCCAAGTCACCCATGAGTACGAGGAGTTCCCGGGTGGCCACACCTGGGAGTACTGGGAGCAAAATGTGGAACGCAGCCTGCGTTTCTTTGCCCGGATTCTCTCTGGAACGAGCGACGCGCAGTCGGTTTGATCGGTGACCGGTGGTGAGTGCTCAGGGAGGAGAACGACTCGGCCACCGATGATCGCAGTGGAGCTCAACCCACTCGGAAAGAAATCTTTTGGACGACGGTTTTGCCGAGGGCCGTCTGAAGCCGCTCGAGAATTTCGTGCCGTCGATAGCGGACGATTTCGTTGAGCCAGACGCTGCTGTCCACGTTCACAAACAAGGTGCCTTTGGCGAAGCCTGCCGGCTGCGCATGGGCCACCAGTGTGGGGTCTATGATCTGGGACCAGATAGTTTGTATCTTGGATTCATCGAGCCGTTGCTCCAGTCGGAGGTAGCCCAAGACCCCGGGGAGGATGGTTTCGATGGATTTGGCCGGTGAACTCCAGGCCGTCTCGGCACTGGTGAAACCGCGCCCGCGCCACTGATCAATGGTTCTTGACCGGGCCGCTGAGGCCGCTCGACGCCGACGGGCCCGTTCCGCCGGGTCGGCGGGGGGCAACGGAATCTTTACCGTAGGAGCCTTCGGGCGCATGACGTTTATCAACGCTGCGGCCGCTCTCGATGACGGTCAAGTCTCTGGCCATCCCCAAGTTGAATGGGCATGATTTGGTCAGTGATGGAACTGTTCGCCAGCGGGGAATACACCCTGTTCCAGTGGTTCAACCGCGGGATTGTCAATCCCGTGTTCGATGTGCTGATGCCAATCTTGAGCGGCAACCCGCTGTTCAAACCCGGTTTGGCTTTCCTCGCCTTGGCCCTGTTTTGGAAGGGAGGGCGTCGCGGGATTTGTTGTGCCTTGATGCTCGCCGCCACGTTGGCCGTGGGCGAGACGGGGACGGGCATTCTCAAGCGGACCGTGGGTCGACCACGTCCGTATGCAACACATCCGGAGACCCGAATGCTGGCCGGGCAAGGGTTGAACGGATCCATGCCCAGCGGTCACGCCGCGATCTGGGCCGGGGCGGCCCTAGTGGCTGCGGCCTATTACCCGCGCTCACGGAAGGTGATGTTCCCGCTGGCTGCGGGCGTCGGAATTTCTCGGATGTATGTGGGTGTTCATTACCCGAGCGACGTTTTGGCGGGTTGGGCCTGGGGCGCCTTCTATGGGTGGTGTTTGCCAAGGTTCTTCGAGTCGGCGTGGCAAACCGTGGGGTTCCGATGGTTTCCTCTCTGGCACCAGCGCGTTCCATCGTTGCTTCGGGTGGATGAGATACCCATTTCGCTGAGCCCCGCGGGCACCGCGGGCGAACTCGATGGCCATTGGCGACGCCTAACCTGGATGGCCATCGGCGGGCTCTTGGCCGCCCGCTTGGGATACCTGGCTTCGGCCGTCATCGAATTGTCGGAAGACGAGGCCTATCAGTGGCTCTGGTCCAAGCACCCGGATCTTTCCTACTACAGCAAACCTCCGTTCATCGCCTATGCGCAGTGGATTGGCACTCACTTGTGGGGTGACCGCGAGTTGGGAGTGCGATTCCTGGCTCCGGTGCTGTCGGCAGCGACCGCGTGGGGATTGTCCGGGTTTGTGGCGCGGTTGGCGGGATGGCGCGCCGGTTTCTTCCTGGTGGCCGTGCTCACCTCCATGCCATTGCTGTCCGTCGGATCCATCATCCTGACCGTCGATGCCCTGACCGTGGCCTTCTGGACCTTGGCCATGGTCGCTGGTTGGAAGGCCCTCGAGAAGGATTGTACGGGTTGGTGGGCCGTGACCGGGGTGGGGTTGATGGGAACTTTCCTGAGCAAGTACTTCTCGCCCTTCCTCATCGCGGGTTTCGCTGCGTTTTTCTGGATCCATCCGCCGGCGAGGCGGCACCTGCGGCGTCCGGGTCCTTGGTTGGCGTTAGCCATGAATGTGGTTGCGGTCTTGCCGGTATTTTTTTGGAACAGTCGCAACGGTTGGATCACCGTGACCCACCTCCAGCAGCGGGGAAGCCTGGATCAGCCGTGGAATTTCCGGCCGCAGCTTCTTCTCGAATTCATCGCAGCCACCTTGGGGCTCATGAATCCGGTGTTCTTGGTGGGGGTCGTTCTGGCGCTCGTGGGTTTCTGGCGACTGCGACGCAACTCGGTGACAACGGACGTACCGATGGACGAGAACCGTTCGCTGGCCTTGCGGTACGTGCTGTGTTTTGGTCTGCCGGTTTTCCTCTTTTATCTGGCCTACACGCTTCGGTCCCGGGTTCAGCCCAACTGGGTGGCCACCACCTTTGCTCCACTGGCCGTGTTTGCGGTTCTCTGGTGGGACTTCCGCCATCGGGCCGGGAGCCGGACTGGCCTCAGGCTCCTCCGATGGGGCGTGGGTTTGGGGTTGCCGCTGGTGGTATTGCTGCACGAAACGAACCTCATACTGAAGCTGAGCGGGCATTCACTGCCGATCACTATCGAGCCATTGGTGCGGGTGCGGGGTTATCGGGAGGCGGCCGCGGTGGTGCGTACCGAGCGGGACCAACTCCTGAAAGAAGGTCACCCCGTGATGGTGGTGACCGATCACTACGGTTGGGCGGGCGAGCTGAGCTTCTACATGGATGGTCCCGGACCTGTGGTGGCTAAGACTCCGAGGGTGACCGTTTTGGAGTCTGAACGGCCCATCAATCAAATTTGGTTCTGGCCGGAATACCGGTATTCCGGGCGGCCCGGGCTCACGGTTTTGTACGTTCACCCCGAAGGGCGCACCGGGTTGGGTGCTTCGTGGGCGGCGCGGTTTGAAAGCGTCACGGATCTCGGGGTTCGTGATGTTGAAGTTCGAGGGCGTGTTTTTCATCGCCTCCACCTGTACGCGTGCCGCAATCAACGGTGAACCCATCGCCGGATCCATCATGTCTCGTGGTCCAATTCTGGCCCGTGGCAGACTATGATTTGCGGTCGACTCTAGAATGCGGTCAGGCGTTCCGTTGGATCCGTTCTGGGGCAGGGTGGGAGTCGGTGATTTGCGACCGATGGGCTCGGGTTGAGGCGGCACCCGGCGGTCTGACGGTGTCTTGGATGGCTGGCACCGAGGAGGCCCCTTGGCTGCAGCATCATCTGGCGGCCGATGAGGTTCTGGAGCCCATTATCGCCTCCTTTCCGGACGATGCCCCGCTGCGTTCGGCCGTAGCACGGTGCCGTGGGCTTCGGTTGCTGCGTCAGGAACCCTGGGAATGCCTGGCCAGTTTCATCTGCTCGTCGACCAAGCAAATTGTCCAAATCCGGCAAATTGTGGCGCTCTTGAGTGAGCGTTGGGGTCATGAGGTGGCGGCTCCGCCTGGGGCGGTTTTGAATCGGGCGTTTCCGACGGCTGCGACGATTGCCTCGGCCGGTGAAGGAGCGCTGCGGGATTGCAAATTGGGGTTCCGCGCTCCGTACGTTTTGGATGCGGCCCGTCGTGTGGTGGAAGGGCGATTAGATTTAGAGGCGCTGGCGCGTCTGGAAACTCCGGCCGCTCGCGAGGCGTTGATGGAAATCCACGGCGTGGGTCGCAAGATCGCCGACTGCGTGCTGCTCTTCGCCTATGGACGGCAGGACGCCTTTCCCATTGATGTGTGGGTCCGGCGGGCGTTGAGCCAATTGTATTTCCCCCGCGCCCGGCGGGTGACCGCGGCCCAATTGGAATCCTTCAGCGAGAGTTATTTTGGTCCGTATTCGGGCTACGCCCAGCAATACCTCTTCCACTACATCCGGTTGGAAGCCGGTCGGTAGAATTGTTCTTCCGGTTGCCCGAGGTTTGTGTTTCGAGGTGGATGCATGGGAGGTTTTTCCGAAAAACGCTTCACTGACCCATTGCTGTCCGCGTGCCCTCACGCGGCTCCTGTGATCAACCAACCGTCCCCATGAAATCACCGGCAACCTCGTAGTCCGCGTGTCCTCACGCGGCGCTCTCCGGCCCGCGATCAGGCGATAGCCGACCGCAGCGTGTTTCTTAGCCTGCTTCCCGCTGGAGAATCCCTTCGGCCCACCCCAGTCTGACGCCATGTTGGATGCGCTCGTCGAAGAGTTCTTAATCCACCTGAGTCATGAGCGGGGACTGGCAGCGCATACGGCCCGAACTTATCAGGCGTTGCTTCAGCGATTCACCCAATGGGCAGAGGCCTCAGGAATTGCCACTTGGCGCGGCGTGAATGCCGACGTGTTGGTGCGGTACATGGAGCACGAACGTGGCAGAGCGCTGGAAGAACCCAAGGCGTCGGCCCAATCCCGACTCAGCCCGTCTAGCCTCTACCTTCAAATCGCTGCCCTGAGGTCCTTTTTCCGGTTTGCCGATGAGGAGGGCCATGTCACCGGCAATCCGGCCGAGAACTTGTCGTTGCCGCGCCGGGGCCGTCGGGTGCCCAAGGCGTTGAGCGAGTCGGAGGTTCAGCGTTTGTTGGGGGCTCCACTGGAGGCGACCTCGCAGGCGCTCTGTACTCATGCCATTCTCGAAACAGCCTATGCCAGCGGACTCCGGTTGGCGGAGATTCGGAATTTGCGGCTCGAGCAACTTCACCTCGAGGCGGGGTTCCTGATGGTGATCGGTAAGGGAAACAAGGAGCGCGTAGTGCCTGTCGGGGCTGCGGCAGTGACGGCGTTGCAGCGGTACTTAGCGGTCCGGCACACCTTGGTTCGGCCGAAAAGTCCGGGCGTGGTGTTTCTCACCAACCGGGGATCCGCCTTCGCCCCTGTCACACTTTGGAAGCGCATGACCCAGGCGGTTCTGCGGGCCGGGGTTGAACGCCATATGACTCCCCACATGCTGAGGCATAGTTTCGCCACGCACTTGCTCGCCCATGGGGCGGACCTTCGGGTGATCCAGGAACTGCTGGGGCATGCCAGCGTCGCCACGACGGAGATCTACACCCACGTGGCACCCGAGCACCTCAAAACGGTCCACCGGCGGCATCATCCCAGAGCTTAAAAAAAGGGCATGAAAAAGGCGACCCAGGCCCGGAGAGTCCGGCGGGTCGCCTTGAAAATCGTGCTCCGAAGCAAACTTCGGGAAACGCAGGCCTGGATTACAGGCCCTTGCTGATCACCAGCTTGACCAGGTCACCGACCCGGTTGCTGTAACCCCACTCGTTGTCGTACCAGCTCACCAACTTGAAGAAGCGGCTGTTGAGTTCGATGCCGGAGCTGTGGTCGAAGATGGAGCTGTTGTTGTCGTGGATGAAGTCGCTGCTGACCACTTCGTCGGACGTCCAGTTTAGGATGCCCTTGAGGTAGGTTTCGCTGGCGCGCTTCATGGCCGCGGAGATCTCGGCGTAGCTGGTCTCCTTCACGGTCTTCACCGTGAGGTCGACCACGGAGACGGTCGGCACCGGAACACGGAAGGCCATGCCGGTTATCTTGCCCTTCACCTCGGGGCAAACCAGCGCGACAGCGCGGGCGGCACCGGTGGTGCTGGGGATGACGTTCTGGGCTGCCGTACGGCCACCCTTCCAGTCTTTCTTGCTCGGGCCGTCCACGGTCTTCTGCGTCGCCGTGTAGGCGTGCACCGTGGTCATCAGGCCTTCGTCGATGCCGAAGCCTTCGCGCAGGAGGACGTGGACCACCGGGGCCAAGCAGTTGGTGGTGCAGCTGGCGTTGGAGATGATGTGGTGGATGGCGCCGTCATACTTCTCATGGTTCACGCCCATGACGACGGTGATGTCTTCACCCTTCGCCGGAGCGGAGATGATGACCTTCTTGGCGCCCGCCACGAGGTGTCCCTTGGCCTTGTCGGCCTCGGTGA
>Ga0114969_10003120_pt1 | contig 13406 bp, 9 predicted proteins | sample M_130807_MF_Meta_FD_87316 | JGI IMG/M metagenome (GOLD analysis project Ga0114969, IMG submission 87316) | Freshwater microbial communities from Lake Montjoie, Canada to study carbon cycling - M_130807_MF_MetaG | ecosystem: Environmental > Aquatic > Freshwater > Lake | place: Lake Montjoie...
AGCAAGCCAACTTTATTTTTGTAATTACGAATATTAGAAATCAGCGAGTTAAAACCAATATCCAGATAGGCATAAATGCCGGTTGAGCGGCGCTCTTCCGTCACCAGTGCAAAACCGTGGTTAATGGCTTCATTCGCACTGTGATTATTGATGCTTTTGCCGTGCAGTTTAATGGTGCCAGCCACTTTCTCGCGGATACCAAACAGGGTTTCCACGATGTCGGTACGTTTGGCACCCACCAACCCGGCAATCCCCAGGATCTCGCCCTTGTGCAGATCAAAAGAGATATCACGGATCGAGGGTTGACGCAGCGAGGTCAGGTTTTTCACCTCCAGAATCACCTCTCCCGGCGTATTCTGGCGATCGGGGAACCGTTGGCTCAGCGAACGGCCAACCATCATCGAAATGATCTTGTCCATATCCAGCCCTTCCAGCGGCTGGGTGGTAATCCACTGGCCATCGCGCAGAATGGTGATTTCATCACACAGCTGGAAAATCTCTTCCATCTTATGGGAGATATAAACAATGCCGCAGCCACGATCTTTTAACTTGCGGATAATGGTGAACAGGTGATTGACCTCTTTCTCCGTTAATGAAGAGGTCGGCTCATCCATAATCACGATCTTGGCGTTATACGAGAAGGCCTTGGCAATTTCGATCATCTGCATCTGGGATACCGACAGCGTGCCCACTTTCGCACGCGGATCGATATCAATATCCAGTTCGTCGAAGATGGCCTTGGTATCTTTATACATCTTGTCCTGATCGACAAACAGGCCTTTGGTCGGATACCGCCCCAGCCACATGTTGTCCGTCACGGTGCGTTGCAGAACCAGGTTTAATTCCTGATGCACCATAGATACGCCGTGTTCCAGCGCCTCTTTAGAACTCTTGAAATCTATTTCCTGCCCCTGGAACAGAATAGTACCGGAATCTTTTTTATAAATGCCAAACAGACATTTTAATAATGTCGATTTACCTGCGCCATTTTCCCCCATCAACGCATGAATGGAGTGCGGACGCACGCGCAGATTAACATTATCCAATGCCTTAACGCCGGGAAATGACTTATTGATATCGGCCATTTCCAACAGCCACTCACGAGAGTTATCGGCCATAAATATACCTGGATTTTCTAATAATGAATTCCCCGCCGGGAAGCGGCGGGGACATTGCAACTATACCCGAGTGACTTCGAGATGCAGCCCCAGGAGCTTACTCAAGTAAGTGACTAGGGTGAACGAAGGCAGCCAACACCCCTGCATCTTGAAGGGCGACAGGTATATCTCAGTGCTTATTTAACAAACTGTGACAAATTGTCTTTATCTACACCCACGTAAGGAATACGCACGACTTTGTTTTCAATCTTGTATTGGGTGCCATCTGCCGCGGGTTTGCCCGCAGCCAGGTTTTTTGCCAGCTCGAAGGTGACTTTTGCCTGATTGTCAGCATCGTTCAACACGGTACCGGCCATCGCGCCCGATTTCACCATCGCCAGCGCTTCTGGCAATGCGTCTACACCAAATACCGGAATACTGGATTTGTTATGCGCTTTCAGAGCTTCAACAGCGCCCATTGCCATCGCATCGTTGTTGGCGATCACCACTTCGATCTTGTCGGCATTCGGGCCAGACAGCCAGGCATCCATCTTGTCTTTAGCCTGAGCGGTGTCCCACATCGCGGTATCCATCTGCAACTGCTGAGTTTTGTAGCCTTTCTCATTCAGCGTTTTAACCACATAGGTAGTACGTGCTTCCGCATCTGGGTGGCCCGGCTCGCCTTTCAGCAGCACATATTGGATCTGGCCATCTTTGTTCAGATCCCAGGTCGGGCTGGCTTTCCAGTGCTTGGCAATCAGTTCGCCCTGGATCACACCGGATTCTTTAGAATCGGTACCGACGTAATAGGCTTTGTCGTAGCTGTCCAACGCTTTGCGGGAAGGCTCTTTGTTGTAGAACACGATCGGGATATCGTTAGCACGCGCTTTATCAATCACTACCGGTGCTGCGGCCGGATCCACCAGGTTGATCGCCAGCGCTTTAACCCCTTTGGCAATCAGCACGTCAATCTGATCGTTCTGCTTGGATTGGTCATTCTGCGAGTCATTCATTAACAGCGTGACGTCCGGAGACGCCTTGGCATCTTTTTCAATGGCTTTGCGCACTACCGACATAAAGTTGTCGTCGTATTTATAAATGGTGACACCAATACGAGTTTCTGCATGAGCGACTGCGCCAAACATCATGCTTGCGGCCAGCGCGGCCAGGGTGAAAACCTTCTTATTCATTGTCTGTCTCCGGTTTGTGTAGGGTCGTACTTGGTATTAGAGCGATACCCGTCATACGTGAAATGGCAGCGCGGTAGGCCACCCCTTCAGGTACTTCATCCTATAAAGCATAGACAGCGCGATGTTAATATTCTGTGAATTTTCTCACAGATTGAAAACGGTTACACAACGTTAAATGTTTAGAGAGTGACCGCCGCCTCACTTTGCCACGGCGCCACAGAATGGCGGCGCACCAGCGTCGGCATGAAAATATGCGAGGTTTGTAGCTCCAGCAACCCGGCCGCGCCTTTCAGCGCCAGTTCGGTGGCCAAGGTAGCCATAGAAACAATGGGATAACGGATGGTGGTCAGCTTTGGGCTGGTGTAACGCGCAATGGGAATATCATCGAATCCCACCAGCGAGAAGTGCTGCGGCACCGTGATACCGTTTTCTTTCAATACCGCCATAGCACCGGCGGCCATGGCGTCGTTGTAGGCAAAAACCGCGCTCAGGTGCAGGTTGCGGCCAAGTAATTCCACCATCGCCGCTTCGCCCCCCTGCAAATCAGGTGAACCGCAGGCACGCCAACTGTCCAGCGGCAAAATCCCCGCCGCCGCCATGGCTTGGCTATAACCTTGCTGGCGCAACGGGCCGTCTTCGATCGGATGATTGGAACCCAGATAGCCAATGCGCTGATGGCCCTGTGACAGCAGCAGACGCAGCGCCATCTCAGCCCCAAACACATTATCCAGCCCCACGCAGCGGTGTTCGTAGCCTGTTATCACCCTGTTAATCAGCACCATACCCGGCACTTGATCCATAAAGGCGATCAGTTCCGCATCGCTCAACGCTTTTGCGTGCACAATCAGAGCATTACATCGCTGGCGGATTAACACTTCAATCGCATGGCGTTCTTTATCCGCCTGATGATAACTATTGCCGATCAGCAAGTATTTCTGGTTTTGCTGCGCCACAGTGTCTACCGCTTTCACTAAGGCACCAAAAAATGGATCGGAGACATCCATCACCACCACACCAAGGGTATCACTGCTCTGCGTGGCCAGCGCCTGTGCGTTAGCATTTGGCCGATAGCCCAATTCCGCAACCGCCTGCAACACCTGCTCACGCGTCTTGGGGCTAGTCAGGGCGCTGTTATTGAGCACCCGTGAGACGGTAGCCACAGAAACGCCTGCACGCTTCGCGACGTCGCGAATGGTGATCGGATGGACAGAATTCATGGAGCATCCTGGAGTCGGGAAAGTTGATAATGACGCTATCCTACCCCGTTTGAGATCCTCCTCAGCGTGAATTACGTCACAGGAAAGAAAACGTTTACATACATTTTTTTAACCTACCTGCGCCAGATCTCAATTTGCTTTCTGCTGAGCCTGCTCACCGGCAGCCAAAACCGTCAGCTTGCGCCACAGCCATTCCAACGGACCCTGCGTGAAGTAACGTAACCAGAGGTTAGAAAACAACAGGTTAGCCAGCCAAACCAGCGGGACGAGCGCCAGGAGCTGCAAGCGATCAAACTGCTGGTAGAAGCCAAAACGGTAAAATAGCGTGGTGCAGATCAGCGTTTGCAACAGGTAATTACTCAGCGCCATGCGCCCAACCTGCGCCAACCAATGACTGATACGCGAGCGAGAAAAGGTGGGCCAAAAACCATAAACCAGGGCCAGATAGCCGATTGCCTGCAATGACGACCCTAATTCACGCGGCGCCTGCAACAAGAAACCGCTCCAGCGATAATCCCAGTTCAAATGCCACTGTAGCGCCACCCCCGGCAGTTGGATCAACAATGAAAGCGGTATCATCCAAGCGGCCAAGCGCCGATAGTGAGAAGGGGTATACCTGTTCCGCAACCAGCCGCTGCGCATCAACCCCGCGCCAAACAGCATCAAACCGGCCAGTTGCCAGCCATACTGTGCGCCAATCGCCAACAGGCTGGAGGAAAGCAAATCCAGGCGGCTACGCCAGGCCTCTACGCCCCCTTGCAGCTTCCAGAACTTCTCATACTGCAATTGCGCCACGCCCGGCTGCCAGAAATTACCCGGTTCACCGTGCGACATAAACCCCAACAGCAGCAACACCGCAACGCCGATCAAATACAGCACCGCACCGGTTTTCAATAGCGTAATGGTATCTTTGGCGTCGCGAATCATGCGCCAGCACACCAGGCCGCTCAGCCCATAGGCCAGCAGAATGTCACCATCCCACAGGAAAATCGCGTGCCCCAAGCCAAACAGCACCAGCCACGACAGGCGAGCGCGTATCCACACTTTCCCACGGTGCAGCAACAGTTGCAGGCCTGCCCCAAACAACAGGGCAAACATCGCTAAAAACTTGGCTTGAGCAAACAGATCCAGCAACGCCCAGGTCCAGGCATCGCGCGCCGAAGGGATACCAAGAAAAGCCGGGTTGAGGTAGGCCGCTTTCGGCAGGCCAAACGCGCTGATATTCATCAGCAGAATGCCGAGAATGGCGATACCCCGTGCACAGTCCAAGGTCGCAATACGCGGCAGCGGTGCTGTTTCATGATGATTCATTTTATACCGCTGTATTCTGATCGTTAAAAAGGCGCCCTCAGGCGCCTGTTCTCTTCGTTACCAACGCATCCATCAACTCTGATGGCGCACCGCGCGCAGAAACTCCTGGCGGGTGATCTGGCTGGACTTGAACAGCCCCCCCAGAGAAGTGGTCGTCGTGGCGCTGGTCGCATCGCGGATCCCGCGTGCCTTAACACAATAATGGACCGCATCAATCGATACTGCCACGTTATTCGTGCCGAGCAAGGTTTGCAACGCCACCAGAATCTGCTGGGTCAAACGCTCCTGCACCTGCGGGCGCTGAGCGAAGAAGCGCACAATACGGTTGATTTTCGATAAGCCAATCACCGCGTCTTTCGGAATATAGGCCACCGTCGCCTTACCGTCGATGGTCACAAAATGGTGCTCACAGGTGCTGGTCAGAGTGATATCACGTACCGTAATCATTTCGTCCACCTTCATTTTATTCTCAATGACGGTGATTTTGGGGAAGTTGGCATAATCCAGACCAGAGAAAATCTCATCGACATACATTTTCGCAATGCGATGTGGCGTTTCTGCCAGACTGTCATCGGACAGATCAAGATTCAGCAACTTCATGATTTCTGTCATGTGTTCTTTGATGCGGCTTTTACGCGTTTCTCGATCCAGCATTTCTCCGCACAATGGGGTTTCCAGGCCACGTGCTTCAAGCGCAGCGTGAACCAGTGCAGCTTCATTACTTAACGATGTCATGGGTATCTATCTCCAGCAGGCGGCTCCGACAATGCCTGTTATGCCGATAACTAGCAGATTTGCGGCGTCTCATTTTTTTAACTACCGGGTTCAGATGCGCTATAGCGTGAGCCCGGTCAAGATTTTTACCCACTCTAGATGAGAGTGAGACGTTTATCCAGTGATAGTGTTTCATGATTGCGTGAAATATCCGCATGCCGCATGGGCAGGCTGGCTGCGGCTATTCCCTGTTTTTTGTATGGATTTTACTCACATCATACCGATTTACGCGCACTGCCTCTTGCAGGGGTATTAATGACCAGCAAGCCGGCGATCACCAACCCCACCACCGCCACATACAGCGCAGGCTCCAACCGTTGGGTCAGCGCGGTTGAAACCGCCGACAGTATTGGGCCCACCAGTTGGCCAATTGCATAACCGGTGGTTAATAACCCCGCCATGTAACGCACATGGTGAGGAGCCAGTTCCCTGCCATGCTGGATAGAGAGCTGTACCACGCTGGAAAACCACCGCCGGTAAATAGCGCACCCAGCACTAATCCGATCACACCCGGCACCACTTCGGCACATAACACCCCTAGCGCCTGTACCCATAGGGTGATCGCCAACCGGGTCTGCGTGGTGAGCTTATGGCGGGTTAGAATGCCGATGACAATCCCCAGCACCGCCGCGCCACCAAAAATCGGCCAGACAAACTGGGCAAACAGGCTGCCGGGGAAACGCGCCGCCGCCATCTGCGAAAGAAAGGTTGCGGGCAGGATATAACCAAATCCGGCCAGGCTGTAGCTCCACACCAGCCGCTTCAATGCCGGGGTCAACACCAGCGGTTCCGGTACGGTATCCGGCCGGTGCAGATCCCCGGCCCGTGGCAGATTAACGCTGATGGCTGCCACCAACACCAAGGCCAGCACGCCGTACACCAGCCAAGCCTGCGCGGCACTCAGCGCCAGGCTGTGGATCGCCACCGCCAGCATGCCGCTGATAAAAATGCCAGCTCCCGGCCCGGCAAACACGGCGGCGCTCAACGCCGGGCGGCCATAGTGCGCCAACCGTTCGTTGGTCCATGCCGCCACCAGCACCATCGACCAACCGCTGGCCCAGCCAATCACCAGGCGCACCGCACCGTGCCACCACACGCCTTCCACCACGGCGGACAACAGGGTGAGGATCACTACGCCCCAGACGCCGAGCCACAGGCGGCGCTCCACGTGGCGGCTGGCGCGCATGGCATCAAAAGCGCCGCACAGATAGCCTAAATAGTTTAACGCCGCCACCAGCCCGGCTCCGGTCAGGGTAAACTGCTGTTCAGCAATCATCAGCGGCACCTGCGGCGTGAAGGCAAAGCGGCCAATCCCCATCGCCACAACTAAAGCTATAAAGCCACTCAACGCAATTCTTAACGCCATCTGTGCGTCCTGATTGTTAGAAGAAAGTTGCGACTATCATGCAGCAGGATTAAAATCACAAAAACTGAATAATACTCACCAAGTTCATCACAAAAAGAGAAAGCTATGGATCTGACCCAACTGCGCATGTTTTGCAGCGTGGCCGAAACCGGCTCCGTCGCCCGTGCCGCCGAGCAGTTGCATCGCGTGCCGTCGAACCTGACCACGCGTTTGCGCCAGCTCGAGCAGGAGCTGGGTACCGATCTGTTCATTCGTGAAAAACAGCGTCTACGTCTTTCGCCAATGGGCCATAATTTTCTCTGTTACGCCCAACGTATTCTGGCGCTGAGCGAAGAGGCCATGAGCATCACTCACGCCGGCGAACCGGCGGGCAACTTTGCCTTGGGTTCGATGGAAAGCACCGCCGCCACCCGCCTACCCGGCTTACTGGCAGCCTATCACCAGCGCTTTCCGCAGGCCGCGCTTTCGCTGACCACCGGTACCTCCGGCGAGATCATCGAACGGGTCCGCGCCGGTACGCTGGCGGCGGCGTTAGCGGATGGCCCATTGCAGCACGATGAACTGAATGGCTGTATCGCTTTCCCGGAACGCATGGTGGTGATTTCCAGCCTGGATCATGCCCCGATTGAAAACGCGCACGATGCCAAAGGGGCAACCCTGTTCGCCTTCCGCGCTAGCTGTTCTTATCGCTTGCGGCTGGAGTCCTGGTTTAAGCGCAGCGGCGCAGTCCCCGGCCAGATTATGGAGATCCAGTCCTATCACGCCATGCTGGCCTGCGTGGCCAGCGGTGCCGGGCTGGCGATGATCCCGCATTCGGTACTTAATCTATTACCGGGCTTCGAGCGGGTGAAAGTGCACCCGTTACCAGCAGAAATTGCTGAAACCGCCACTTGGCTATTGTGGCGGCGCGATGCGTTCGGTCCTAACGTCCGCGCATTAAAAGAACTGATTATTGAGCAGGCTGATACTACAGCCACTAAAAATACTGATACTGAGGAGAAGTAGGATGGAAATGATCAAAACCCGTGCGGCCGTGGCCTGGGGCCCGAACCAACCGCTGACGATCGAAGAGGTCGACCTGATGCCACCGCAGAAAGGCGAAGTGCTGGTGCGCATCGTCGCCACCGGCGTTTGCCACACCGATGCCTATACGCTTTCTGGCAAAGATCCTGAAGGGGTATTCCCGGCAATCCTCGGCCACGAAGGCGGTGGCATTGTGGAAGCGATCGGTGAAGGCGTGACCAGCGTGGCCGTCGGCGATCACGTGATCCCGCTCTACACCCCGGAATGCGGCGAATGCAAATTCTGTAAATCCGGCAAAACCAACCTGTGCCAGGCGATCCGCGCCACCCAGGGCAAAGGTTTGATGCCAGACGGCACCACTCGCTTCTTCAAAGACGGCAAGCCGATTTTCCACTATATGGGCACTTCCACCTTCGCGGAACGTACCGTAGTGCCAGAAATTTCGCTGGCCAAAATCAGCAAAGAAGCTCCACTGGAAGAAGTCTGCCTGCTGGGCTGCGGCGTCACCACCGGTATGGGTGCGGTACTCAACACCGCCAAAGTGAAAGCAGGCGATACCGTGGCGATTTTCGGCCTGGGCGGCATCGGCCTTTCGGCGATTATCGGCGCTCAGATGGCTGGTGCTGGCCGCATCATCGGTGTCGATATCAACACCAGCAAGTTTGAACTGGCGCGTAAGCTGGGCGCTACCGATCTGATCAACCCGAAAGATTACAACAAGCCGATTCAGGAAGTGATCGTTGAGCTAACCGACGGCGGCGTTGATTTCTCCTTCGAATGCATCGGTAACGTCAACGTGATGCGTTCGGCGCTGGAGTGCTGCCATAAAGGCTGGGGCGAGTCGGTCATTATCGGCGTCGCCGGTGCCGGTGAAGAGATCGCAACCCGTCCATTCCAACTGGTGACCGGCCGCGTATGGCGCGGTTCCGCCTTTGGTGGCGTGAAAGGCCGCAGTCAGTTGCCCGGCATTGTGCAGCGCTATATGGACGGCGAATTTGCCCTGAATGACTTTATCACCCACACCATGGGGTTAGAGCAGATCAACGACGCCTTCGATTTAATGCATGAAGGTAAATCGATCCGTTCGGTGATCCATTTTGATAAATAAGCCAGGAGGCAGAGAGATGAACACGTCATTAGAACTTCTCGAAGAGCACCGCATGTTCGGTGGCTGGCAACAACGTTACCGCCACGCGGCGCAGAGCCTGAATTGCAACATGACTTTCAGCATCTATCTGCCACCGCCGCGCGATGATAATCCACCGCCGGTGCTGTATTGGCTGTCGGGGCTGACCTGCAACGATGAAAACTTTACGCTGAAGGCGGGTGCCCAACGCATTGCTGCCGAACTGGGTTTGGTGTTAGTGATGCCCGACACCAGCCCGCGCGGCGACGAGGTGCCCAATGACCCAGGTTACGATCTGGGCCAAGGGGCGGGTTTTTATCTCAACGCGACCCAGGCCCCTTGGGATCGGCACTTTCGCATGTACGATTACATCAGCGATGAGCTGCCCGCACTGATTCAGCAGCACTTCAGCATCAGCAATCGCCAATCAATTTTTGGCCATTCGATGGGCGGCCACGGCGCGCTGATGATGGCATTGCGCAATCCGCAGCGCTTCCGTTCCGTATCAGCCTGTGCGCCGATTGTTAACCCTTGTCAGGTTCCGTGGGGGCGCAAAGCATTTGCTGCTTACCTGGGGGATGACGAAAGCCAGTGGTTGCAGTACGACAGTTGCCACCTGCTGGCGAGCGGTGCAGAAAAACTGCCTATTCTGGTGGATCAGGGGGATGGCGATCAGTTCCTGGCGGATCAACTGCAACCAGCGAAGCTGGCCGAACTGGCACGCCAGCTCGACTGGCCGCTGACGTTGCGCACCCAGCCGGGCTACGATCACAGCTATTTCACTATTGCTACTTTTGTCGAAGATCACCTGCGCTTCCACGCCGAACATCTGTTCCGCTGATTGTTTCGACTGTTTGTGGCTGCGCCTGCGGCCACAAACAGCGATTCCCCTGTTTTACCGGGCAGAACCCCATTTGTGATCCTCTTCGCTTTACCTACCTGAACGCCTTTACAACCGGATCTTTGCCCTTCATGTTACCCCACATCATGAACGCGTAACATTTTCAGCCAAGGTATCCTCATGAATCCTGTTGATATTCCGTCTGCTCCTGCCTCATTAGCCTCGATCCTTGCCCGGCGCGACTGGGAAAACCCAGCCTGCACCCACTATAACCGCCTACCTGCACATCCGCCGTTTGCCAGTTGGCGTGACGAACAACATGCTAGGCACGATCGCCCCTCAGCACAGCGAACCTTGCTCAACGGCGCCTGGAAATTCAGCTATTTCACCCAGCCAGAAGCCGTACCAGAACAGTGGTTGCAGCAAGATCTGAGCGATGCCGATACGCTACAGGTACCCTCTAACTGGCAGATGGCCGGTTACGACGTGCCGATCTACACCAACGTCACCTACCCGATCCCGGTCACACCGCCATTTGTGCCGCAACAGAACCCTACCGGCTGTTACTCACTCACCTTTGAGGTGGCCGAAACCTGGCTGCAACAGGGGCAGACGCGAGTTATTTTCGACGGCGTCAATTCAGCGTTCTATTTGTGGTGTAACGGTATCTGGATCGGTTATTCGCAAGACAGCCGCCTGCCCGCCGAGTTTGATTTGAGCCACGCGTTACGGCCCGGTGAAAACCGCCTGGCGGTGATGGTGCTACGCTGGAGCGATGGTAGCTATCTGGAAGATCAGGACATGTGGCGCATGAGCGGCATCTTCCGCGATGTCAGCCTGCTGCATAAGCCAAGCTGCCATTTGAGCGATATTCAGTTGCGCACCCATCTGGCCCCCGGTTTTTATCATGCCGAACTGGAGGCGCTGGTGCAGGTTCAATCGCCAACGGCGGGCTGCTCCGTGCGCGTTCAGCTGTGGCAGGGTGACCAGTTGACTACCGTGCACCAGCAGCCATTGGGAAGTGAAATTATTGACGAACGCGGCTGCTATGACGATCGCACTACCCTGCGTTTGCCGGTTGCGCAACCCGCGCTGTGGAGCGCCGAACAACCTCACCTGTACCGCGCCGTGGTTTCCTTGCTGGCGGCCGACGGTTCATTGATTGAAGCAGAAGCCTATGACGTGGGTTTCCGCCAAGTCGAGATCAGCGACGGCCTGCTGAAGGTCAATGGCAAACCTATTCTGATACGCGGCACCAACCGCCATGAGCATCACCCGGAACAGGGGCAGGTGATGGACGAAACCACCATGTTGCAAGATATCCTGCTGATGAAGCGGCATAACTTCAACGCGGTACGCTGTTCGCACTATCCTAACCATCCGCTTTGGTATCGGTTGTGTGATCGTTACGGTCTTTACGTGGTGGATGAAGCCAATATCGAAACCCACGGCATGCAGCCGATGAACCGCCTGACGGACGATCCGGTATGGTTCCCGGCCCTGAGCGAACGCGTCACGCGTATGGTGCAGCGCGATCGCAACCATCCCTGCATTATCATCTGGTCATTAGGCAATGAATCCGGCCACGGCAGCGCGCACGATGCCCTGTACTGCAGGGTCAAAAGCAGCGACCCAACACGCCCGGTACAGTACGAAGGCGGCGGTGCCGATACTGCGGCCACCGACATTGTCTGCCCGATGTACGCACGCGTGGATCAGGACCAGCCCTTCCCGCAGGTGCCGAAGTGGTCGATCAAAAAATGGATCGGCCTGCCGAATGAGCATCGTCCGCTGATCCTGTGTGAATATGCTCACGCCATGGGCAACAGCTTCGGCGGTTTTGATCGCTACTGGCAGGCATTCCGCAAACACCCGCGCTTGCAGGGCGGTTTTGTCTGGGACTGGGTGGATCAGGCGCTGACCAAAACCGGCGAAGACGGCGTGCGTTACTGGGCCTACGGCGGTGATTTCGGCGATACCCCTAACGATCGTCAGTTCTGCATGAATGGACTGGTGTTCCCCGATCGCACTCCTCATCCCGCGCTGTATGAAGCACAGCGCGCGCAGCAGTTTTTCCAATTCCAGCACCAACCAGAGGCTCCGCTGACCCTTGATATCACCAGCGAATACCTGTTCCGCCCTACCGATAACGAGCAATTGTTCTGGCGGCTGGAGCTGGATGGGCAGTGCATCGCGCAGGGCGATCGGTTGCTGGACATCCCACCGCAGGGCACCCAACGGCTGGTACTGGGTGAGATGCCACAGGTGCAAGGCAAGGGTGAGCTGTGGCTGAATGTGGAAGTCCGCCAGCCAAAAGCAACGGCCTGGGCCGACGCTGGCCACCGCTGCGCATGGGATCAGTGGCGCTTACCGCACACGCTGGCGCTGCCTAATGTCAGCACCGGCCCACTGCCGCAGTTAGTCACTCATTCGGATATGGTTGAAATCACCCATGGCCAGCAGCGCTGGCAATTTTGCACTACCCGCGGTTGCCTGATCCAATGGTGGCGTGACGGTGAGCCACAGTTATTGACCCCGTTACAGGACCAGTTCATTCGCGCACCGCTGGATAATGATATCGGCGTCAGCGAAGCGACGCGTATCGATCCCAACGCCTGGGTAGAGCGCTGGAAAAAAGCCGGTATGTACGCGCTGGAAAGCCAACTGCTGTCATTTAGCGCCGACGCCCTTGGGCATGGCGTGCAGATCTCAACGGTGCACAGCTACAGCAGCCAACAACAGTCGCTGTTTATCAGCCGCAAAAACTATCTGCTTGATGGTGAAGGGAAACTGCATATCAGGGTGGATGTTGATGTCGCCTGGGGTGTTCCAACACCTGCACGCATCGGGTTGACCTGCCAGTTGGCAGAAACAGCAGCACAGGTTGAATGGCTGGGTTTGGGGCCGCACGAGAACTATCCGGACCGCCAGCTATCAGCGCAACAAGGGCGCTGGGCGCTGCCGTTACCTACGTTGCACACGCCGTATATCTTCCCCAGCGAGAACGGCTTGCGCTGCGATACCCGCCAATTAACCTTTGGCCGCTGGCAGTGGCAGGGCCATTTCCACTTTGGCCTGAGCCGTTACAGCCAGCAGCAACTGATGGATACCACCCATCAGCATTTATTGCGCGAAGAAGCCGGTACTTGGCTCAACCTGGACGGTTTCCATATGGGCGTTGGCGGTGATGACTCCTGGAGCCCCAGCGTCAGCCCTGAGTTTCTGCTGACGGCGAGCCACTACCATTACCAAGTCAGTTGGATGCAGCAATAACTTTCTGTGCCGCCTAATGCCGGTCAGTTAAGGCTAACCAGTTCCCTCTCCTTCGGGGCATAGGTATCTACACAAGTTGCCAATAGACCTCAGACGGACAGAGTATCACGGCTTGCTGCAGCTTTGGTGCTTGAAATGTGCACTGAACGATCCCCTCTCCCCGCGGGAGAGGGCTAGGGTGAGGGTGA
>Ga0114969_10003125_pt1 | contig 13399 bp, 12 predicted proteins | sample M_130807_MF_Meta_FD_87316 | JGI IMG/M metagenome (GOLD analysis project Ga0114969, IMG submission 87316) | Freshwater microbial communities from Lake Montjoie, Canada to study carbon cycling - M_130807_MF_MetaG | ecosystem: Environmental > Aquatic > Freshwater > Lake | place: Lake Montjoie...
CAGATCGTGAAGCTGGCCGACTCGATCGCGTACCTCAACCACGACATCGACGACGCGGTCGAAGCGGGGGCGATCAGCGAGGCCGACCTACCGTCCGAGGTGCATCGCGTGCTCGGCGCGAACTCGTCCGATCGCATCGAAACGCTCGTGAGCGACTGCGTGCAGGCCTCGATGGGTGCCGCGCTGGGGACTGCGGAGCCGCGCATCGAGCTCGGTAGTGCCGTGCTGGCCGCGACCGACGTGCTGCGCGAGTTCATGTTCAGCCGCGTGTACCTCGTCGAGGACACGCTCCGCGATGCACGGCGCGGTCAGGCGATCGTGGTGGCGCTGTTCCGGCACTACGAGGCGCATCCGGACGACATCGCCGGGTGGTCGCGTCCAGAGGATCCGCCGTGGCGGCGTGCGGCGGACTATGTCTCTGGCATGACCGATGGGTTCGCGACCAGGCAGGCGGAGCGCCTCGGGCTGATCATTGCTGAGTGATCTGGGACTGACGGCTCGCACGCGTCGCGGTTGATACACTCACGTCGGGCTGGCGGGCCCGGAGTACGGCGTTGCGACGATCACTTCGTGTCCCGACGCTTGTTGGTGCGGCGATCTTGCTCGTCGCGGCCGTGCTGGTCGCGGTGATCGTCGACTACGACCGCCTGCCCTCGCTCACATCGTTACTGCCGAGCTTCCCCTCCTCGACCCCCACACCAACGCAGACCGCTCGCCCGAGTGCGACGCCGACGCCGAGTGGCCCGGGTGTGCGAGCGCTATCGACTTCGAACCTCTATGCGCGGCCAGACCGCGGCGTCGACGTGGTGGCAGTGCTGCCTGCGGGCTCGCGTGGACTGCCGGACGGGCGCACGACCGACGACGCGTGGGTGCATCTCACGTTCTCGAACGCTCGTGGCTGGACGAGCGTGGCTGGCCTCGAGTTCGAGGGCATCGAGGTGCGCGCTCTGCCGGTGCTGGCCGCTGTGACGCCGACGGCGGTAGCATCCGGCACTCCGATCGCGGGCGCTGACCCCGCACTGGGCGAGGTGTCGGTGCAGGCCGGAATGCTCGCGGTGGTGGTGCGGAACCTCGGAGGCATGGCGATCACGGACGCGACCTTCACGTTGCAAGTGACGAAGGCCGAGGGCGACCTCGTGGGCCAGGCGACGATCGGGCCGACCTCGCTGGCTGCGGGTGCGAGCGCGAGCGTTGCGACGCCGATCGCGATCACCTCGGCGGGTTCGTACCGGGTCGTGCTCGCCGGCGTGCCGGGCGTCGAGGACGCGGTGCACGCGGACAACACGCGACAGGTGCTGCTGATTCCGAGCGCGTCCTAGTGCGGCGCTCGCGGTGGTTCGCGCCGTTTGTGGTGCTGCTCGTGTTGCTGGTGGGTGTTGGGATCGGCAGCGGGATCTATGTCTGGCGGCTGCGGCAGGCGCCAGACCGAACGATCGCGGCGAACCCGACGCTTGCGCGGGACTCGGCGTTGTACGCCGAGCCGCGCGCCGACTCTCCGCCGGTCGAGCAGCTCACCGCGGGGACGTCGCTGCAGCTGATCGGGCGCACGCAGAACTCCGACTGGCTGTATGGCGGTCCTGGGGACCGACCGGCGCTCGCTGGGTGGCTGCCGATCGCCGCAGTGCGCGACGTGGGCGACCTCGCACGACTGACGCGAGTGGACTCGTCGGCTGGCGGCATTCGCTCGACGCAGGCGGGCGGCGACTCGCCGCGACCGGGGCCTCGCCCCGACCTCGCGCTGAAGTCCGTGGGGTCGAGGCAAGACCGCCTCTCGGTGGTCGTCGCCAATGCGGGGGGTGCCGACTTCGCGGGCACGATCGTGGTGAGCGTGAACGGTGGGCCACAGACGCGTGTCGATGTCGGCAAGCCGCTGCGACCGGGTGAGGCGCTGGATGTGGTGCTCAACACCGAGTACGTGCAGCGGCGCGCGAAGATCGTGGTGCTGGTGACGTCACCGGATGTGACCGAGTCGGGGTTGGAGAACAATCGCCTCGAGGTAGTAGTGGGGCCGGATCAGCCGATCAACCTCTCGATCGATGCAGCAGCGGTCGACGCGGCGACGGGACGGCTGAACGTCGACCTGCGGAACCGTGGGCCGATCCCGCTCGTGGGTACCGTGACGATTGGGGTGCGTGAGTCGCCGCCGGGGAACAAGCTGGTGGTGGTGAGCGAGGGGAACCTCGACGTGGGTGCCGGCGGCGTACAGCGGTTCCAGATCGCTTCGCCGACACCGATCGATATGACGCGGATGACGGTGACGATTGCGACGGATGCCATTACCGACAGCGACTCCTCGGACGACACGTTCCCTCGATGACGAACATTGATGAGCTGCGGACGCGACTGGCCGCCTCGAGGGCTGCGCTGCTGGAGGCTGTGCGCGGGCTGACCGAGCGCGACTTCGCGACGCCGCTCGGCGACGCAACCGTGGTCGAAGTGCTGGGCGCGCTCGCCCGTCAGGAGCGCGAGACGGTGCGGGGCGCGCGGATGGTGGCCTCGGCGCCCATGAGGCCACTCCCGGTGGCCGGGAGCGCATCGGGGCGGCCGCTGCCGCCTCAGGTCGTGCATGACCTGGCCGGTGCCCGGTACGAGACGGAGCTGTTGCTGGACTGGCTCGGCTCAGACGCTTCGGGCGAGGCGCTGGAGGCTGTCCGAGGCGCACTCGAGGGCATCGAGGCACGGGAAACGGCCACCGCAGCCCAGATTGCGGGCCGCGCGGGGAATTCGTAGAGGCTGCGTAACCATTCCTCGGCTGCGGTGTCTTACTTCATACAGTGGGAACTATCGAAGACGTCAAAGCGCAACTCGACATCGTCGAGACAGTGCGGGGGTATGTCCCTGCGCTGAAGAAGGTCGGGCGCTCGTGGAAGGCTCCATGCCCGTTCCACAGTGAGCGCACGCCCTCGTTCATCGTCGAGCCCGAGCGCGGTACCTGGCATTGCTTCGGCTCCTGCTCGACCGGCGGCGATGTGATCGGCTTCGTCCAGCGCATCGAGCACCTCGAGTTCCGGGACGCGCTCCAGATGTGCGCGCAGCGCGCCGGCGTGGAACTGCGGCAGCCGAGCGCGCGCGAGCGCCAGGAGCGCGAGGTCCACGAGCGGCTGCTGCGTGCAAATGAGGCAGCGGCGGTCTACTTCCAGGCGGCGCTGACCGGGCCAGCGGGCGCGAAGGCGCTTGCATATGCAGAGCAGCGCGGACTTGACCAGGGCGCGCGGGATATCTGGCAGATCGGCTACGCACCGGACGACTGGCGCGGGCTGGTCGAGCACCTGCTGGCGCGTGGCTTCACGGAAGCTGACCTGCGCGAGGCAGGTCTCGGGATCGACGGCGACCGGGGCATGTACGACCGCTTCCGCGACCGACTGATGTACCCGACTCGAGACGCTCGAGGCCGGATGATCGGCTTTGGCGCGCGTGCACTGTCGCCTGACCAGGAGCCGAAGTACCTGAATACCCCGCAGACGCCGCTCTTCGACAAGAGCGGCAGCCTCTACGGCATCGACCGTGCTGGCGAGGAAGCCCGCCGCTCCGACCGCATGGTCGTCGTCGAGGGCTACATGGACGTGATCGCCTGCCACCAGGCCGGCATTCGCAACGTCGTCGCCTCCATGGGCACGTCGATCACCGAGAAGCAGATGACGCTACTGCAGCGCTATACGCAGAAGGTGCGGCTGATGCTCGACGGCGACGCCGCCGGCTCGGCGGCCATGTTGCGCGGCATCGGTGTCGTGGCGAGTACCTCAGGGCAGGAAACCGTCGCGACACATGATTGGCGGGGGCTGATCTCGTACCAGTACCAGTCAAAGGCCGACATTCGCGTCGTGGTGCTCCCGCCCGGTGAAGACCCCGACTCGCTCGTGCGCAGTGATCCGGAACGGCTGAAGGCACTGCTCGAAGGTGCCAAGCCGGTCGCCGACCACCTGTTTGCGGCGATTGAGGCCGACATGGATGCGTCGAACCCGCAGTCGCGGTCGCAGGCCGTGGAGACGCTCGCCCCGACCGTGTCCGGCATCGTTGACCCGGTTGTGCGCGCGCATTATGTCCAGAGGCTTGCCCGCCTCGGGCAGGTCGAAGAGCGCACGGTGCTCGCGCTGCTGTCGCGTGGCAGCCGGCCGGCGGCTGTCCCCTCGCAGGCGGAGGTGACGCGCATGGCGAAGGCTGTGGCAGTGGTACCGGACGGCGAGATGCAACTGCTCCAGCTGCTATTGCTGCGCGATGACGCGCGCGATGCCGGGCTGGAGCTCGATGCGGACGTGTTCGAGGACAGCACCAACCGGCGGCTTTATGACGCCTGGCTCGAGGTCGATGATCTCGAGGCGCACGCGCTCGACCTCGATGAGGACGTGGCGGAGCGATTGGGGACGGTGCAGGCCTCGGCGGTCGGTGCCTGGGATCCCGCGGCGATCGAGATGAAGCACATCCGCCCCCGCGTGGAGGAGATTGCCAAGCGTCTGCGGCTGCGACGGGCGCAGTCGCGCCTCATCCCTGTAGCCGTAGCACAGGCAACAGCGGTGCTTGAGGCGCGGCGCGCAGATACGACGCCGGCCGCAGAGCTCGAGGAATTGCAGACGGAACTCGCTGCCATGGACGCGCAGGGTCGTGTACTCGTACGGCGCGCGGCGGGTGCTCGGGTTGAGACGACAAGTTACAGTGAAGAGACCGTGTCTTCCGGCCCTGGAGTCGGCGGCAACGGAGTGGAGGGTGCGCATGACTCAGACATTTGAAGAAGCCGGGATGGAAGAGCTCCTGAACAAGGGGCGGCGCTCAGGCCACGTCTCCGCAGATGAGGTGCTGGCTGCGATTCCGGAGGCTGAGGGCAGCCGTGAACGGCTTGCCTCGATCGTGTCGACGCTCTCCGAGAACGGCATCACCGTCCGGATGGACAACAACATCGATCGTGGCGCTGGCGCCGTGGTCGATGCGGCTCGTCGCATCGTCGACGAGGCGGTCGGCATCGACGACCCGGTCCGCATGTACCTGCGTGAGATCGGCAAGGTGTCGCTGCTCACCGCCGAGGACGAGAAGCGACTGGCGCGCGCGATGGAGGAGTGGATCCACATCGAGGCACTGCGCGAGAAGCTGCTCGACGAGCTGGGTCACGAGCCGTCGCACGCCGAAGTGCTGATGGGCCTGTTCAACGAGTTCCACACGGAGCGCCAGGTGTATGCGGCCGTGAGCCGCCACCTCGAGCTGCCTCGACAGTCGGTGTCGGAGCGCATCGTCGATGCGAAGTTCCGGTCGACGATCGACCGCGAGCTGGACGAGGCTGCGCATGTCGCGCTGCAGGCGGCGATGAAGTGGGACGAGGAGAAGGCGCATGCAGCGCTGATTCGCCTCTCGATCATCACCCACGTCATGCGCCCCGAGCACGTGAAGTGGGCGGCCGACCTCGTCGAGGGTGGCGAGGCGAAGCTGTTCCCGCCCGCGAAGGACCTTGCGAAGAAGCTTGAGAAGGACCATGGGTCTGCGATCAAGTACTACCTCGACAAGATCGCGTACGACGGCGAGCGCTCCGAGCGCCAGCTGACCGAGGCGAACCTGCGCCTGGTCGTTTCGGTCGCGAAGAAGTACATCGGCCGTGGCATGGGTCTGCTGGACCTGATCCAGGAAGGCAATATCGGCCTGATTCGCGCCGTCGAGAAGTTCGACTACCGCAAGGGCTTCAAGTTCTCGACGTATGCGACGTGGTGGCTCCGCCAGGCGATCACGCGTGCGATCGCCGACCAGGCGCGCACGATCCGCATCCCGGTGCACATGGTCGAGACGATCAACAAGCTCGTGCGCATCTCGCGCCGGCTGGTGCAGGAGTACGGTCGCGAGCCTACCTCGGAAGAGATTGGCCGTGAGCTCGAGCTGCCGCCGGAGCGTGTGCGCGAGATCATGAAGGTGTCGCAGGAGCCGGTGTCGCTGGAGACCCCGATCGGCGAGGAGGAAGACTCGCACCTCGGCGACTTCCTACCGGACGAGTCGGCGCTGGCGCCGGCAGACGCAGCCTCGCACCAGCTGCTCAAGGAGCAGGTGATGGACGTGCTGTCCTCGCTGACTCCGCGTGAGCGCAAGGTGCTGGAGTTGCGGTTCGGACTCGAGGACGGCCGTTCGCGGACGCTCGAGGAAGTGGGACGTGAGTTCAGCGTGACGCGTGAGCGCATTCGCCAGATCGAGGCGAAGGCGTTGCGTAAGCTGCGCCACCCCACCCGCTCCAAGAAGCTCAAGGACTACCTGGACTAGTCTCCAGACCGCACTGCGTCTTCATCTGAGAGGGAACGTCCATGCCGATCTATGAGTACCACTGCCGAGCCTGCGGTCAGGACTTCGAGCTGGTGCGCAGCCGCGACAAGATGGACGCGGGCACCAAGTGCGCGCACTGCGCATCGAAGGCGACAGCACGCAAGCTGTCCGTCTTCGCGCCGGTGCGGGTTGCGATGCGGCCTGGTGCGGACCTCGCGGCTGAGGCCGCAGAGCACCCGCACGAGCAGCACGGTGCGGACGACTTCGACGAGGACTGTTGCTAGGTAGCTAGCTTCCGGCTTCCGCCAGGAAGTCGAGGATCACTCGTGTAGTGAGGGCGGGCTGTTCGGTCAGCAGGCCGTGCGACCCGCCCGGCACGATGCAGAGACGCGCGTTCGGGATCGCCTCGAACATCTCGACCGTGTGCGCCACGGTCACGTAATCCCTGTCCCCTGCCAGCACCAACGTCGGCGCCTCGATGGATTCGAGGTCGTTCGCGCGGAGCGTCGGCTCCTCGAGCATCATGCGCTGCAGCTTTGCAAACACCTCGGGCCAGTGATCGAGACCGTCGGGCGAGAGCGCGCGATACGCCTCGGCGAATGACGGCTCGAACGAGTCAGCCTTTGCCATGCGCATGCCTCGACGGAACGCTTCGGTCATGCCGTTGGCGTGGAAGTTGCCACTGATGAGCACCAGCTGACGGATACGCTCCGGGTGTGCGAGCGCGAGTAGCAGGCCAACGTTCGCCCCGTCGCTGTAGCCGACCAGGTCAGCCGACTCGATGTGCAGTGCGTCCATGACGGCGAGCGTGTCGCGTGCCATCAGCTGGTAGGTGATCTGGCCCTCGCCGTCTGGTGTGCGGCCGTGTCCCCGGCGCTCGGGTGCGATGACGTTCCAACGCGCTGCGAGGTGCTCTGTGAGGAATGGGAGCATGTCAGCGGTCTCGAAGCCGCCGTGCAGGAGCAGCAGCGGCTCGCCATCGCCGTGCTCGGCGACGTAGGTGCGAACACCATTGGCAGTGACTGTGCGTTCGGGACTCACGAGGCACGCTCGAGGGTCAGGAGGCGACCTCGACGAGCTCGGGCTGAGTCGGGCGCGCCGTCGAGCGGTCGAACCACGTACGCAGCGCGTAGCCAGCGAGCACGAGCAGCGAGCCCTCGATGATCGTGGCGACGCCGATCGCGATGGTGACCATGAACCAGAAGTCGCGCGGGAACATCTGGATCAGGTGGTCGGTCAGTGGGTTGAGCTCCCACAGGTCATTGGCGAACGAGAGCCGATGGAACAGGTAGAAGAGCTGGTCGAAGCCGACCAGCATCGCGAGTGCGGCGACGGTGAGCGCTCCAACTGTGCCGATGCCTGCTCGGATCAGCTGGTTCGCCAGCGTGCGCATGGAGCGCTCGTGGGACCAAACGAAGACGGCGCCGACGTACGCGAGGACATAGGCAAGCGCGACCTCGTGGACGACGAAGACGGCCTGGAAGAGCGCCTTCACATCCTTCATGTGCAGCGTCTCCTTCTGCGAGAAGAGCGGCTGCTCCTGACCGCCCAGCACGACCCTCGTGGTGAGGAGCGGCCGGCTGTCCTGGAAGTAGTGCACGAAGTCGCGCGCGGCGCCGGTCAGCTGTGTGCGATCGAGGCCTGTGACCTCGCTGACGTCGTAGTGGTCGAACGAGTAGTCGTAGACGCGCGGCTCCATCGTGGCGACTCGAACGTTCGAGAGCACGAGAAACACCGGCACGAGGACGATGAAGAGCGCAGTTGAGAGCCAGCGAGCGACCTGCATAGCCTCATGATAGCCGTGTCTCGGGGCATGGTCGTCGCCGGCTCGTGCCAACGTGAGCGCGCCGCATACCCCCCGGTGGTAGACTGCTCGGCAGTCATCACAGAGCGCGGGCACGGTGCCCGCGAAGCAGAGGAGCACCTATGACCAGCCCAACCTCCGTAGTCACCCCCGCTCGCTACGACAGCGGCATCGCGACGTACCAGGAGTGGCTCGCCGCAGCCGCCGAGGACAAGCGCCCGGAGTTCGAGAAGCACTACCAGGCCTACGAGCCCAAGGCCGAGGACATCGCCGGCATCAAGGCGCTGGTGGAGAAGAACGGCCTGAAGGCCATGGTGATCGGGACCGACTGGTGCCCGGACGTGTGGCGCGGCCTGCCCGTGATCGCTCGGATCGCCGAGGCGAGTGGCATGCCGGTGCGCTACTTCGAGCGCGACCAAAACAAGGACATCATGGCTGAGTTCCTCAACCACGGTGAGTTCGAGTCGGTCCCGACGGTCGTGTTCTACGACGGCGACCAGAACTACCTCTACCACTTCATCGAGCGCCCGCTGACGGCGAACGCGAAGATGGCCGAGCTGCGCAAGGAAATCCTTGACCCGGCGCCGCAGGAGGATGGTCCCGAGAAGGATGCCGCGCGCGCGAAGTACCGCCAGGCGACGGCCGAGCAGGCCGGCCAGTGGCGCCACGACACGCTGAGCGAGATCCGCTCCAACCTGGAGAGCAAGCTCAAGTAGCTCGCCCCTCACCGCGCTGTTCGCAGCAACGAACAGGCCCGCCTCTCAGAGGCGGGCCTGTTTTGTGTCACTCGGACGAAGCGCTATTCCTCGGGGCGGCGAGTGCGGCGTGCGGGGTCACCGGCATTGCGCATCCAGCCAGTGCCGACTTCCTCTTTTGCCTGCTCGTCGGCACGGGCCGCACGAGCGCTGCGGACGGGCTCGGGACGACCGGCCTTGGAGGTGCCGCAGTACGGGCAGTGACGCCAGTCGAGCATGAGCAGCTTGCGGCAGCGCTGGCACTCCTCGCGGACAGCCGTACGGCAGTACGCGCAGACGACGAAGTCGCGGTCGACGGGGCGGTGGCAGTTGGGGCACGGCGCCTGCGCCACCAGCTCGGAGCGGATCGCCTCCTGCTCGAGCTCGCGCTCGTACGAGTCCTCGAGGGTCTCGGAGGGGCGTACGATCAGGTAGATGGCGACACCAGCGAGTGGCATGAGCGCGACGACGGCAACGCCGATGAGTTGTGACATCGTGTCCGGTGTGCGCGAGCGAATGTCGCGATACGCCCAGAGAATGCTCGCGAGCCAGAGCAGCAGCAGGTATCCGACGATGACCGTGCCCAGCAGCTTGAGACTGCCCATCCAATCGCTGAGGCCAGCCAAGACGTCCAACACGGTCCCCCGTTTCCGTGAACTGACGGTGTCAGGGTACCATGACCCCCGAGCATGAACCGTCTGAACTGACGGGCGCCGCTCATCTCCCCCCGAACGCGGATTCGAACATGACGGTCGCTCAGGACGCCCTGAACCCCGCGCAGCTGCACGCTGTCGAGGTCCCCGAAGGCGGTGTGCTTATCCTCGCGGGGCCCGGTTCGGGCAAGACGCGCGTGATTACGCACCGCATCGCGCACCTCGTGAATGACGCGCACGTTCCGCCCTGGCGGATCCTCGCGGTGACGTTCACCAACAAAGCTGCCAAGGAGATGCGTGAGCGTGTCGAGGTGCTGCTGGGCGACCGCGCACATGAGCTCGTGATGGGCACGTTCCACTCGATCTGCGCACGGCTGCTGCGTCGCGAGGCGCAGCACGTGGGGCTTTCGAACGACTTCGCGATTTATGACACCGATGACCAGATGGCGATCGTGCGTGCGATCTGCGCCGAGCTGCACCTCGACTCGAAGCGCTTCACGCCTCGATCGCTGCTGTCGGCGATCTCGTCCGCGAAGAATGAGCGGCGCGACGCGATGACCGTGCTGCGCGAGGCGGGCTCATACTTCGAGGAGGTCACCGGGCGCGTCTTCGAGCGCTACGAGGAGCAACTGCGCAAGAACGGCGCGGTCGACTTCGACGACCTGCTCGGCTTCGTGCTGCAGCTCTTCGAGCAGGTGCCGGCGGTGCGTGAGCGCTATGCCGAGCGATACCTGCACGTGCTGATCGACGAGTTCCAGGACACCAACGTCGTGCAATACGAGCTCGCCCGCGCGTTCGCCTCGGTGCACCACAACATCACCGCCGTTGGCGACCCCGACCAGTCGATCTATTCCTGGCGCGCGGCCGATGTGCGCAACCTGCAGTACTTCGAGCGCGACTTTCCTGGTGCCGACGTCGTGCTGCTGGAGCAGAACTACCGCAGCACGGGCCACATCCTGCGCGCAGCGCACGCGGTGATCTCGCGCGCCGAGGGGCGAGCCCAGCGCGAGCTGTGGACTGAGAACCCCGAGGGCGCACCGGTGACCGTGCGCGAGCTGTACGACAGCGACGAGGAAGCACTATTCCTCGCGACCGAGGTGAAGCGCCTCGTACGCGAGGAGGGACGGCCATTCAGCGACTTCGCGGTGATGTACCGCACCAACGCGCAGTCACGCGCGCTGGAAGAAGCCTGCATCGAGAACGGCATTCGCTACCGCCTCGTGGGTGGGACGCGGTTCTACGACCGGCGCGAGGTGCGTGACCTGCTCGGGTACCTGCGGCTCGTGCACAACCACGCCGACGGTGTGGCGTTCCAGCGCATCATCAACGTGCCTGCTCGAGGCATCGGTGCGACGACGATCACCGGCGTGCAACACGCGGTCGAGGAGATGGGCATCACCGCCCTCGATGTCTCGCATAAGGTCGCGTACGGCGAGCAAGGCGGCGGGCTGCCAATGGTGCGCGGCGACATTCGCATGGCGCTCGGTGGCTTTGTGCAGCTGATGGACAAGCTGTCCTCGGTGCGCGACTCGCGCAATGTATCGGAGCTGCTTGAGGCGATCCTCGAGGAGACGCAGTACCGCACGTACCTGCAGACGCACGATCCGGAGGACGCGGAGGCGCGTTGGGAGAACGTGCAGGAGCTTCGAGCGGTTGCCATGCAGTACGACGACCTCGACGGCGAGTCATCGCTGGCGTCGTTCCTCGAAGAAGTCGCGCTCGTCGCGGACGTCGATGACCCCGGCGCGGACGTGCCGGATGCGGTGACGCTGACCTCGCTGCACGCCGCGAAGGGCCTCGAGTTCCCGGTCGTGTTCATGACGGGCATGGAGGAGGGCATCCTCCCCCACATGCGCGCGCTCGACGATCCGGGCCAGATGGAGGAGGAGCGGCGCGTCTGCTACGTCGGCATGACCCGTGCGCGCGAGCGGCTGTATTTGCTGCACGCGCTGCGGCGCTTCTCGATGGGCTCGTACCGCAACTATGTGGCGTCGCGCTTCCTGCACGACCTGCCTGACGTCGACCGCCTCGAGATCAGCGGCGGTGGGCGTGGCTACGGGAATGGGATGTCGGCGCCGGTGAGCGCTCGAGAGCGCCGTGCGGCACTCGCGGCGCGCGAGGCGGCGTTCGTGATGCCCGACGAGCCGCGCTACGAGGCGGGCGAGCGCGTGCGGCACGAGCGATTCGGGCGAGGCGTCGTTGTTTCGTGCGTCATGCGCGCCGATGACCAGGAAGTCACGATCGCCTTTGAGGCTGGCGTTGGCGTGAAGAAGCTGCTGCTCTCGCTCGCGAACCTGACTTCCGAGCGCAGCTAGAGCGGTCGCGGCGGGCGGCCGTTGCCCCCGCGCATGCGGATCTCGGCCTGACGTACCACCTCGGCGAGGGTGACGACGCCGAGTAGGCGGCCATCGTCGAGCACGGGCAGATGGTGGATGTTGTGCTCCTGCATCATGCGCATCGCCTCGACGATGCTCGTTGCTGGTGCGATGGTGATGACCTTCTCGGTGGGCACCATCACTTCCTGCGCATGGGTCGTGGCCCAGTCGCCGCGCGGGACGCGCACGATGTCGGTCACTGTGAGCAGCCCGGTGATTGCACTGTTGCGGCGCACGAGGAACACGTGATCGGTTGATGACGTGACGCGCGTATCGAGCAGGTCGAGCAACGTCGTGCTCCACTCCACCGGGTCGGGCGGTGGTGCCATGAGCTGACTAGCCGGCACATCACGCAGGACCACTTCGGACATCACATCGCGATAGGACTGGTTCGCTGCGGAGCGCAGGAACATGCCGATGAGGATGAACCAGAGGCCGGAGGTGTCGCGCTGCCACAGCGTGTAGACACCGAGCACCATCAGGCCATAGCCGACGACGCGTCCGCCGTTGGCGGCGATACGGGTCGCTCGAACGAGGTCCTTGGAGCGCGCCCAGATTGCGGCGCGTAGGACTCGACCGCCGTCGAGGGGGAAGCCTGGCAGCAGATTGAAGAGCCCGAGGATGGCGTTGGTCCCGCCGATGTAGCCGAGCACGAGTCGAGCCGGCGAGTCGCCGAGCACGAACCAGAGCAGGCCGCAGATCCCGCCAATCGCCCAGGAGGTCATGGAGCCAACGATGGCGACCACGAACTCCTGGCCGGCCGTGCGCATCTCCGTGGCGATCATCGAGACGCCGCCGAACGCGAAGAGCGTGATCGAGGGCACGCGCATGCCGAAGTACTGCGCCGTCAGCGAGTGCGCGAGCTCGTGCGCCACGACGGAGCAGAAGAAAAGCAGCATCGTCGCAACACCAAGCGCCCAACGAGCGATCACGGGCCAGTCGCGGTACGCGCCGAAGAAGCCGCTATCGGCGAGCGTCCACGACAGCACGAGGAAGATGATCGTCCACGACCAGTGGACGCGGACCTCGATGCCTCGCAGCGTGAAGATTCGGAACGAGCCGATGTTCGTGGGCATGCCCTCAGCATACGGGGCAGGCCGTACGGTCGTGGACTCGTCGATTGGCTGAGCCGGCGGCGCTAGCTGATGAGGGCGGCGATTGCGGCGTCATCGAGCGCGGCAGCGACGAGCTCAGCGGCACGCTCTACCTTGGCCTCGCCGGAGAAGGCGACGTGGCCGAACATGCCCTCGATATCGCGGACGGTCTCGACGGTGCCTTCGGGCGCGAGCAACAGCGTGGTGGAGCGGCTCGCAGCGACGCGGTCGAGGAGGTACGGGCTCGGCTCGCCACCACCGGTGAGGATGAGGCACTCGGTCTCGGTGCGGAGCGCGGAGAGCGCGATGTCGACGCGCTCGGCGCGCGTGACGACGGCCTTGCGGGAAAAGCGGTCAAAGTACGGCACGTTCGAGTCGTGTGAGATCGCACCGATCACGATGTGCTCGACGACCGCGTCATCGCCTTCGACGGAACGGGTCAGCACCTGCGCCTTGCTCGCGAGGGCGAGCGCAGCGACGGTCGGAGCGGCGAGCAGGCGGTCCTCGGCGA
>Ga0114969_10003126_pt1 | contig 13398 bp, 13 predicted proteins | sample M_130807_MF_Meta_FD_87316 | JGI IMG/M metagenome (GOLD analysis project Ga0114969, IMG submission 87316) | Freshwater microbial communities from Lake Montjoie, Canada to study carbon cycling - M_130807_MF_MetaG | ecosystem: Environmental > Aquatic > Freshwater > Lake | place: Lake Montjoie...
AGCGCACACGCACCCACGTGACGTGCGTCCACGCGCCGACCAGCAAGCGTCGAGCCCGCTCGACCACGGCATCGGCCCGCTATTGCGAAGGTGATTCCTTCACAGCCTCTTTAGCCCGGCGGGGCCACGCCAACGCCCTACGTCTTCAGCGCGTGCTCGAAGTCGTCGGGATGAATGGCGCGACCGAGCGCCTCTGCCTTGTCGATGATCCCCGAGCGGACGAGGCGCGCGAGACATTCTTCGAGTGACAGCGAGCCGTTCTTGCGCGTGAGCGTGATTTCCTGATGCAGATGCTGCAGCGCATTCCGACGAATGTGCTGTCGCGCACCGTAGCCGATCATCAGCAACTCCGCCGCTGGCACACGTCCGCCCGCCACCCGCGGCACCAGTGTTTGCACGAACACCGCGGACAGGGCGGCGGCAATCTCCTGGCGAATCGTGTTCTGCCGCTCAGCCGGGAACGAGTCCGCGATACGCGCGATGGTCGAGGCGGTATCGGTCGTGTGCAGGGTCGAGAACACGAGGTGTCCGATCTCACCCGCCGCCATCGCGATCTTCATCGTCTCGGCATCGCGCATTTCGCCGACGACCAGCACGTCGGGTGCCTGGCGCAATGCGGAACGCAGCGCGGTGGGAAAGTCGGGCGCGTCGATGCCGATCTCGATCTGCTGAATGATGCTCTTTTGATTCGTGTGCTCGAACTCGATCGGGTCTTCGACGGTGATGATGTGCTTGGCTTCGCGGCGGTTGATGTCGTCGACAATCGCGGCCAGCGTCGTGGACTTGCCCGAACCGGTCGAACCACCTATCAGCACGAGTCCTCGCATGAGCTTGGCCAGGGCTTCGGTGCCTGGCGGCAGATCGAGCGACGCGAGCGTGGGTACGCGCCGCGGCAATGCGCGAATCACGGCGGCGGCACGGCCGCGTTCGCGATGCAGATTGATGCGGAATCGCCCGGCGCCGGCCAGCGCTCGCGACGCGTCGGCGATGCCGCGCTCACGAAACTCTTTCTGCGCATGCGGCGGTAGCACGGGCACCACCATGTCTTCGATCTCGAGACCATCGAGCGGCCCAGACTCACTGCGGTGCAGGATGCCGTTGATGCGAATCGTCGGCGGCTCACCGGCGACGAGCAGTAGATCGCTGCCTCGACGCTCGCTCAGCAGGCGCAGCCATCCATCGAGCTTTGAGTCGGCCGAGGCCGCACCAGCGGACGCCGGCACATCGAGTCGCGCATGCCGCGCCTTGCCGTCACCGAGTCCGTCGAGCGCCTCGGCCAGCGCGTCGAGGTCGTCCAGATCACTCACGCGGGACCGTCCATCGTGACGCCGAGGTCACGGATGACGCCGTCGTGCAGGTCGTAGATCCAGCCATGGATGGTCACGGATTGCCCGCGCGCCCAGGCCTCGCGCAGCGTTGGCGTGTCGGCCACATTGCGCACCTGCGCCTTCACGTTCATCTCGCAGAGACGGCTCCAGCGGTCGTCCTCGCCGAGCACGTCGAGCTCCGACGACTCGTGGTTGCGCAGCACGCGCAGTGGCGCGAGCCACGACTCGAGCGGCTGACCGACCGGCGCGCCCAGTGCCGCCAGCACGCCGCCGCACTGATAGTGGCCCGTCACGATGATGTGCTTCACACACAGCGTATCCACGGCATATTGGACGACCGAGAGGCAATTCGGGTCGTAAGGGTGAACGATATTCGCGACGTTGCGGTGCACAAACAGCTCGCCTGGCCGCAAACCGACGATCTGATTGGCCGGGACGCGGCTATCCGAACAGCCGATCCACAGGTAATCCGGCCGCTGGATTTCAGTGAGCTTCGAAAAAAACTCCGGCTCCTCACGGCGATGCCGTTCGGCCCATGTCTTATTGTTCGAGAGAAGTTCGGAAAGCTGGTCAATCATTCTTGCGATTCTGACACCGATTTCGGCGGCTGCCGCACGGTCGCGTGATTCGCGAATCGGGTCAGAGCCAGCGCCGCACGCGTTGGCAGTAGGCGTCGTACTCGGCGCCAAACGCGGATCGGAGATATCGCTCTTCGCGCGGGATGATGTACGCGTTCGTGACGCCGATCACGGCCGGCAGAAACACGAGCGGCCACGCCCAGTTAGTCACCAGAGCGCCTCCCACATAGGCCACCGTCCCGCCGAGATACATCGGGTTCCGTGTGAATGTGAACGGCGCGGTCATGACCAACAATGTTGCGGGCTTGAATGGCAGCAGGTTCGTGTTCGCCATCCAGAAACGCAGCACGCCCCAGTGCATCAACCCGAGCCCGGCGACCAACAACGCAAGGCCGGCGACCGACATCACGACCGGCGGATCATCGCCGAATATCAGAAACGGCAGACGACGATCGAGCAGGAACGAGACAAAAAACGGCACGACAAACACGAGCGGCGGCGGAAATCGCACGCCTGGGCTCGTGAGCTTCCTCTCACTCATCTGAGCGCCACGATCCACGCCGCGATGTCGGCGATCACCTCAACCGGCACGTGGCCTGGCACATCGTACTCGGCCGGCAGACTCTTGCCGACGCCCGGCAGGAACAGATGGTTGAGCGCCGGATAGGTGCGAAACGTCACGCCCGCCTTGCCGCCAAGCGCCGCTTTCCATTTCGCGAAGTCATCGGCCATGGTCACCTGATAGTCGCGCTCGCCTTGCAGAATCAGCAACGGCTGCTTCAGTGACTTGGCCGCGGCCGGCGGCTCGTAGCCGCGCAGATCGAGCCAATAGGAGGCTGGCGCACCTTGAATGCTGCCCGGCTTCGAGCGATCCGCGTCGGTCAATGCTGCGACGGTCTTCACCAGCGCGTCCATCGACTCAACGACCTTCTGTTCCTCAGGCGTGATGTGACCATCCGCGTTGACCAGATACTGCGTCTGGTCAAGCATCGCGCGCTCAAGACGCCGCGTCGCGCCCGCCATCGACACGAGCCCCGCGATGCCCGCATCGCCGAGACCAATGCGAGGAACCAACATCCCGCCAAGGCTGTGGCCAATCACGACGATCCGCGCCGGATTGATCTTCGGCGTCTTGCGCAACAGCGCCGCCGCCAACATCGCGTCGTCCACTGACTCATCCTTGACGGTCATGTTGGGCAGGGTCGCCATCTTTGCGCCGAACACCTTGCTGCGCTTCTCGTAGCGCAACACCGCGATGCCACGTGATGCGAGACCCAACGCCAGGTCTTTGAATGTCTTGTTCGGACCGTACGACTCGTCGCGATCGTTGGGCCCGGAACCGTGTACCAACACCACTGCCGCAAACGGCCCGGCGCCGTTCGGCATCGTCAGTGTGCCGGGCAGCGGCCATTCGGGACCGCCAACCGTGACGTCGGCCTCCGTGAACGTTGCCGCGTCAACGTAGGCGGGCAGCGCCCACGGTGCGGCAGGCGGTGCGTAGGGTCGCACGTTGAACCCGCCAATCAACCCCGCGGGGTTGTACGCCACGATGACGTCGAGCGCGGCACGTTCGAAATCACACGTGACGATCGCGCGACGCATGTCGCCGACCACTTCCATGCGGGCACCACGCTGGCTCTTGAACGCACCGACCTGCATCGCGAGGGTGGCCCATGTCGCTTTCAGTTTGTCTTCGGGCAGCGCGGCCTTCATCTGATCGGTGAAGAGCGCCACAGCGCCCGCAAATTGCTGCTGCTGCAGCAACTCCACAAACGCGCGAGCCTGCGGTGTCACGTCTGCGCCCGGCGTCGCCGGCGTCTGCGCGGCGGTCACCGGCAGTGAGAGGACCACGGTCGCGATAAGCCCGGCCATAAGACGTGTTCGCATCCGGATAGTGTGCCACAGCAACTCGGGAAGGCTTATCGTCGTCCAAACGCTCGCTGGCACTGACGCCGGCTCGGAGGTTTCATGTCCCATTCACTGCTTCGCCGCCCTTCACTGTCCGCTTGCGCGACAGTTCTCGCTCTGCTGTCGCTGTCGCCGGCCGTGTTCGCCCAGACACCCGCTGCAGCTCCCAGGTACGACGCCACATTCGATGTCAACGGCAGCAGCTACACCGGCGCCACGACGTTCGTCGTCGACAAGGCGGGCAAGGTCAGCGGCACGTTGAAGCTCGATCAGCCGTCGGTCGTCGATGCGAAGCTGAACGGCGAGATCAAAGACGGCGTGTGGACGTTCAACTATCAGTTCACGATGGACAATCAGGGCCAGGCCTGCAGCGGGACGTTGTCGGGGACGGCGAAGGTCACGGCCGACCACGCGGAGGCTACGGGCGCGGTTTCGATCGGCGGCACCTGCTCACCGGATCCGCTGTCGGGCACATTTATGTTCAAGAAGCGAAAGTAGCGCGACGGGCGCAAGACCCGCTAGAGTTCAGGGCATGAAGCGCACACTCTTCTTGCTCCTGGCTCTGGCGGCTCCCCTCGGAGCGCAGGCTCCGTCGACCGGCTACGTCGCCGGCACGCTAACGGCACATCAGCGGCTGACGCGCGACATCTACAAACAACTGATCGAGATCAACAGCGCCGACAAGACCGGCAAGGTCACGCCGGCAGCCGATGCGATGGCCGCGCGGGTTCGAGACGCGGGCTTTCCGGCCGGCGACATCTTCGTCGGCGGCGCGCGACCGGAGAAACACAACCTCGTCGTCCGCCTCCACGGCCGCGCCGGCACGACGCGCAAACCGCTCCTGCTGCTCGCGCACATCGACGTCGTCGAAGCCCTGAAGGCCGACTGGTCCGACAATCTGGATCCGTTCGTGTTCACCGAGCGCGACGGCTACTACTACGGGCGCGGCACGGCGGACGACAAGGCGATGGCCGCGATCTTCATCGCGAACATCATTCGTCTCAAACAGGAAGCCTACGTCCCCGACCGCGACATCATCGTCGCGCTCACAGCCGATGAAGAAGGCGGCACAGCGAACGGCGTCGACTGGCTGCTCAAGAATCACCGCCCGCTCGTCGATGCCGGCCTCGTGTTTAATGAGGGCGGCGGCGGCACGACGCGTGAGGGCAAGCCGCTCTTCAACGCGGTGCAGGCGACCGAGAAGGTGTTTGCGAACATCACGGTGCGAACGACGAACAAGGGCGGCCACTCATCGGTGCCACGGCCCGACAATGCCATCACGCAGCTGTCTGACGCTCTCGCCAAGGTGGGCCGCTACAACTTTCCGATCCAGTTCAACGAAGTGACGCGCGGGTTCTTCACCGAGACCGCAAAGGTCGAGACGCCTGCGATGAGCAAAGCGATGCTTGCGCTCGTGGCCAATCCGAAGGACACCGCGGCCGCGGCGATTGTCACGAAGGATGCCCGTTACAACTCGATGCTGCGGACGACGTGCGTCGCGACGCTGCTCAAGGGCGGCCATGCAGAGAACGCGCTGCCGCAACTGGCAGAAGCGAACGTCAATTGCCGCATGTTCCCGGGCGACACCGCTGAAGGCACACGCGCGGCACTCGCTGCGGCGATCGGTGATGTCGGCGTCGAGGTACTGGCATCGTTCGAGAAGCGTCCGCCGGAGCCGCCGTCGCCGCTGCTGCCGGAACTGTTTGAGCCGGTCACTCGCATCACGCACGAGATGTTCGGCAACATCCCGGTCATTCCGCTCATGGGCACGGGCGCCACCGACTCGCGCTACTTCCGCCAGCTCAACATCCCGGCGTTTGGTGTCTCGGGACTCTTCTCGGATCCAACCGTCGATGCCCGCGCCCACGGCCGCGACGAGCGGATGCGCGTGCAGTCGTTGTTCGAAGGTCAGGAGTTTCTGTATCGGCTCACGAAGGCGGTCAGCCAAAAAGCCGGGAGTTAATTGGCAATTAACTCCCGGCTTTAATTACCTCGAGCACCGACTGGCCGAGGTCGTTCACTTTCTTCTCGCCGAAGCCGTAGATGTGGCGCATGGCGTCCATATCAGCAGGCTTCAACCGAGCGAGCTCACGCAGCGTGGTGTCGTGGAAGATGACATACGGCGGCACGCCGCGCTCGCGGGCCACTCGCAGGCGCAACGCGCGCAGTTCCTCGAAGAGATCCTTGTCGACGCCGCTCCACGACTCGGTCTCGGTCTTCGACCGCTTCGGCAGCTTGCCCTTCTCCACTTTGCGCTGACGCGCCAGCACGAGCCCGGGCGCCGCAGCAGCGTCCTTGAGCAACGCAACGCCATCGGCCGTCATCATCAAGATGGGATACTCGCCATCGGTCTGCACGAGGAAGCCTTCAGCAATCAGCTGCTCGATGTAGCCTCGGACCTCGTCAATCGACGCGTCTTTCAGCAACCCAAACGTGCTCAGCAAGCTGTGACCGCGCGAGATCACTGAGTCGGCCTCGGCACCGCGCAGCACATTCACCACATGCAGAATGCCGAAGCGCTGCTGCACACGCGCGACGCACGACAGGATCTTGCGCGCGAGCGTGATCGAGTCGGGCATCTCCTCGAGCTCACCGAGGCAGTAATCGCACGCACCGCAATCGTCCTTCGTCCACGTCTCGCCGAAGTAGCTGACGAGACGTTTGTGCCGGCATCCCACGCTCGACGCGTAGCGCTCGATGTCGCGCAGCAACGTCTTGCGCGCCTCCGACAGCTCGCCGTTGCGTTCGAGCATGACTTTCCACTTCAGGAAATCGGCGCCCGACACGATCAGCACACACTCCGCCTCGAGCCCGTCACGACCGGCGCGGCCGGATTCCTGCTGGTAGTGCTCGAGCGACTGCGGCGCGCCCGCGTGAATGACAAAGCGCACATCAGAACGATCGATGCCCATCCCGAACGCCACGGTCGCCACGACGACGTCGATGTCTTCGTTGAGGAACTTGTCCTGATGACGATGCCGCACATCGTCGTCGAGCCCGGCGTGATACGGCACGGCGCGGATCTTCTGCTCGACGAGCCAATCGGCCAGTGCGTCCACTTCCTTGCGGCTCTGGCAATAGACGATGCCCGACTGCCCCTTGTGACGCGCCAGGATCTCCTGCAACTGCTTCTTCAGCGTGGATCTCGGCAGCACGCGATAGACCAGGTTCGGTCGATCGAATGAACCGACGAGCTCGATCGGATCGCGCAGGCCCATCTGCTCGACGATGTCGCGACGCACGCGGCCGGTGGCGGTCGCCGTGTAGGCGTGGAAGCTGAGGTCGGGCCAGCGATGTCTGAGGTCAGCGAGCTGACGATACTCCGGCCGGAAATCGTGCCCCCACTGGCTGATGCAATGCGCTTCGTCGACGGCGACGAAACTGAGCGGGCGCCGGCCGACGAGATTCATAAAGCCGTCACTCCCCTCGCCCACGAGACGCTCGGGCGCGACATAGAGGAGGCTGTAGCGTCCCTCGCGGATGCCCGTGGCGACTTCCGTCTTCACATGCGGCGCCAAGGCGCTGTGATAGCAAGCGGCATTCACGCCGTTGGCGACGAGCGTGTCGACCTGATCCTTCATCAGCGAGATGAGCGGCGAGACGACGACCGCCAGCCCATCACGCACGATCGCCGGCGCCTGAAAGCACAACGACTTGCCCGCACCGGTCGGCATGACCACCAGCGAATCGCGATTGTCGAGAATCGCGCGCATGGCGTCTTCCTGCAACGGCCGGAAGGACGTGTAGCCCCAGTAACGTTCTAAGACTTCTGCCAGCGATGACACGAAGACAGATCGTACTCTGTTCAGATGTCGCGCAGCGCCCGAGCCGGCGTCTGTCGCAGAATCCGTCGAGCGGGAACCATGCTGGCCACCGACGCGACGAGCAGCATGATCGTCGCCACCGCGCCAAGCACCAGCGGATCGTGCGCCGTCACCTCAAAGAGCAGGTCCTTCAGCAGGCCGCTCAGCATGAACGCCATGCCGAGCCCAACCACGGCGCCGGCAAGCGACAACTGGATCCCGCGCCACACGACAAGGCGCACGAGCGACCCCGGTTCGGCACCGAGCGCCATTCGGATGCCCATCTCACGCGCGCGCTGAACCACCGTGAACGAGATCAGCGCGTAGACGCCGATGGCTGCGAGCGTGAGCGCGCACACGGCAAACGCCCCAATCAGCCAGAAGTTGAAGCGCCGCGCGCCCGTCGCCGCATCGAGCGCAGCCGTGGTCGACCGAATCTCCACCGGCGTCGTCGGGCTGACGTCGTGGATCACGCGCCGCACCGTGCCCGCAATCTGGTCGGGCGCAGGCCCACGCACCACGAGCGAGAAGGCGGCCCCCTGGCCAGGCCGCTGCAGGTACGACACATACAGAATGGCCGCCGGCGCCTGTTCGATCGTGATCTCACGCACGTCGCCCACGATGCCGACGATGCGGATGCCGCGAAGGTCGCCGTCCATGTTGCCGAACTGAATGTAGCGGCCGAGCGGATCCTGATTCGGCCATTGCTGTTTGGCCAGCGACTCGGAGATCACCGCCGCCTGCGGCGCCGCGTCCACGTCGCTGTCGTCGAGCAGCCGTCCACGAATCAGTGGAATGCCCATCGCCTTGAAATAGCCGCCGTTCGCGAGGCGGTACGCCGCCTGCCCCAATCGCGGTTTCAGTGCGGACCCCATCGCGCGAATCTGGTCGTAGCTTGTGAATTCGTCCGGCCGTGTCATCTCGATGAACTGGCCATTCGAGAAGTTCCCGCGCCCGATCGGGAACGAGTTGATGAAGCCGACGGCCTCGACACCAGGCACAGCCGCGAGTCTGGTCACCACCTCTTCCTGATCGTGCACTCGGCGCGTCAGCCCGTCTTCCGGACTGTTCATCGTGAGGTCGGCCACAAGCGCATCGTCTGTTCTGAAGCCGGGATTGATCGCGAGCACGCGATCGAGGCTGCGCGCGAGCAGGCCGCCGCCGACGAGCAGAACGAGGGTCAGTGCCACCTCGATGACGATCAGGCTCTCGCGCAGGCGCATCTGCTTTCTGCCGGCTGAACCAGCGCGACCTTCTTCAGTGAGCGCGGCCGACAGATGCGACGATCGCGCGCTCGATGCGGAGATGGCGGCCAGCACTGACGAGATCACGGCGACCGCGCCAATCGCGAAGACGGTGGACTGCCAGTCGATGCCGATACTGTCGAGGCGCGGCGCGCTGTCGGGGCCGAGGGCGACAAAGAGGCGCACCGCCGCAGATGCGAACGCCATGCCCAGTACTGCGCCGCTGATGCAGAGCGCGAGGGTCTCGGCCAGCAACTGTCGGACGATTCGCCCGCGACTCGCGCCGATCGCTGCCTGCACCGCAAATTCCTGCCGACGCGAGGCGCCGCGTGCGACGAGCATGTTCGAGACGTTGGTTGTTGCCACGATGAGCAGCAGCAACGACGCACCGAGCAGCACTTGCAGCGTCGTTCGCGACTTACCGGTCATCACTTCGAGGATCGGCACCGCGTCCGCATCGAACATCCAGGTCGTGTCGCCATATCGCGCCTTGAGACCACGCGAGAGGCTGCTAATGTCGGCGCGCGCTGCGGGGAGCGATACGCCGTCAGAGAGTCGTGCGATCGCCTGATAGTTATGCGCCGTTCGCGATCGCTTCACCGCCGCCCCATCGTCGAGCGGCAGCCACAGGTCGGTGCCGGATGGGTAGTCGAAGCCTTTGGGCATCACGCCGATGATCGTGATCGACTCGCCGTCGTACGTGAATCGGCGGCCGATGGGTGTGCCGTCCGCAGCCAGTCGCTCGGCGAACTTCGCACCAATGACGCCGACGCGGGGGTGGTCCTCGAGAAATTCTGGCGCGGCGAACAGCCGGCCGGCTCCGGGCTGAACGCGCATCGCCGCGAAGAACTGCTGCGACGCGCGCACGGCGGCCACCATCTGCGGATCGCCCAGACCGGTCACCGGGATCCGGCCGAAGCTCGAGAGCACAGCCGCGTTGGTGAAGCTGTGCGTCCCGCTCTGCCAGTCGCCGAAGTTGGGTCCCGAGACGTTGTTGCGCGCGCCCTTCTCACTCAGTTGATACAGCCGCACGATGCGGTCGGCTTCCGGATAGGGCAACGGTCGCATCAGCACGCCGTTGACGACACTGAACATCGCCACCGCAGCGCCAAGGCCAAGGGCGAATGTCAGCACTGTTGCGATGGCGAACGACGGCATCCGGCGGAGCGAGCGGAAGCTGATTCGGAGGTCGCGAAAGAAATCCGCCACGAGCGCACCGCGGAACTCATCGCGCGTCGCCTCCCGCGCCTGTTCAACGCCGCCGAACTTCACGAGCGCGGCCCGACGCGCCTCATCGGGCGCCATGCCGGCCCGGATGTTCTTGGCCGTCTGTTGTTCGATATGGAACTGGATCTCGTCGTTGAGTCGATCGTCGCGCTTCGCCATCAGCGTTATGCCTCCGTCGCTTTGAGCACGAGATTGATCGCACGCGAGAGACGCTGCCACGACTGCATCTCGCGAGTGAGATGCTTTCGGCCGGCGGGGGTCAGCGCGTAGTAGCGTGCCCGGCGATTGTTCTCCGTGATCTCCCAGTTGGAGGTGATCAGCCCCTGGCGTTCAAGCCGGTAGAGGGCCGGATAGAGCGTGCCTTGGCCCACCTGGAGTACCTCCTCGGACCACTGATCGATCCGTTCAGTGATGCCCCAGCCGTGCATGGGTTCGAGTTGCAGCGCGCGCAGCACCAGCATGTCGAGCGTGCCCTGGAGGATGGATTCGGCTTCCCGTTCGAGACGTCCCGCCATATGTCTCTTTCTGACGGTCGAAAGGAGACAAAGGTTTACTCCTCTCGGCAATCGGAAGAAGAAAGACGGCTAGCGGAGCTCGGCAGCCAGCCGGGCGCGCTCCTGATCGGCGGCTCGGGCCTCGCGCTCAAGTCGGGCCAGGTCGGCGGCGGTCGACTTGGCGTCGGCGACGGTCTTCTGGAAGGCCGCTTCTGCTGATGCGCGAATCGCCTCGGCCTTCTCGTGTTTCCCGCGTGCGATGGCCAATGCCGCTGACAGCTTGCGGGTCTGTGCTTCAACCTCATGCAGGCGCGTTCTGACACGCGCGTGATGACGCTTCGTCGCCTCGGCCACCTCATCGGGCTTGGGCTTCGGTGGAGCGAAGGTCACGACGTCGGCGAGCGCCTTCGACGAGACGGCGCCCTTCATCAGGGCACCGAACGCCCCGAATCCGATCGGCGCGAGCGCTTTGGTCAGCCGGCCGGGCTCGCCGCCACCGGGCAGCGCCTGCAATGTATCGACGACCGACTTCATTGTGGCAGGCGTGGCCGGATCGCCGACGCGCGCGAGGATCGCGCGCACTTCTTCAGCTGCGTCCTTGACCGCCGCGCTGTGCTGCGCCTCCAGCGTGCGCAGATCCATGGCCTTGCCCTTCAGCACTTGGGCATGCGCCGCGCGCACGCGTTCGGACGCGCGGATCAACTTGTCGTACGCGCGTCGCTGCTTCCAGAAGAGTTGATTGACCGCCCACGCCGCAGCGCTGGGCTTCTCGAGTGCCTTGATCGCCGCGCCCTTTGCGCCGGCGGCCTTGGCCATGGCATTGCGCGCGTCGGTGAACTCAGCGAGCGAGAGTCGGTAGAGCGTGTCGATGTCGGACGCCACGCTAGACGCCGAACTGCGTCAAGTGGTGATCGAAGTGCTTCGCCTGCAGTTGGCTGTATTCGAGACCGGTCACGGCGCCGAACGCGGGATGCGGCGCCCATCCTGAGTCGAGCGGACGCTTCGCAAAGCGCGCGAGCAGGTCGAGCAGCCGCTGACGCTGTTCCTCGAAGTTGAACTGCTGCTTCGCGACAAATCCGGGCGCCGTCGGCGCGCCCTTGATCCACGGCAGATTCAGCACGATGAACTTCACTGCCGATGACGGCAGCGGCACAAAGATCGTCTCAGCCGGGATCTCGCCCATCGCAGACGCTATGGCCTGACCGCAGTGCCACAACATCTGATCGACCGACATCTTGCCCCAGCGGCCGCGCGAGGCGGGCGTCAACGAGCGAATACGCTCCTCGATCGAGGCGCGAACATTAGCGTCGTGCAGGGCGGGTTTGGCCATGAACGGATTTTCGCACGAGTCACCGCGATCAATACACCCGGCGCCTTGCGGCCGGTGGATACAGCATCGCGGCGGCGAGCGCGTAGAACGCGATTAAATGCCCTGACGCCATCACACCGAACTTGAATTCGGGCGCATCGGGCAACATCCACGAGTTGGCCATGGCGTAGGCGGCGCAGAGCATGGCCACAAGCCAGCGCCAATCCCCGCTCGGCGCCTGCGGCCGCTGGCGGGCCATCCCGATCACGGCCGGAAACCACACGACGGCAAGTCCCGCAAACAGCAGATAGCCTGGCCAATACAGATTCGGTGCCAGACGACAGCGCAGCGTGATGTGCCACGCCACGCTCCCGGCACATCCTGCCGTGGCGAGAATCCAGAACATCGAGCGTCACCTCCATCTCCACACGCGTCGTCAAGCGACAACAACTCTCATGAGAGCCGTCCGCTGGGGTTTACGCGTGAATGGGCATGGCTAAACTTGTCCTCGCCCTCGCATTCGCACTCTCGACCGTCAGTTCCGCGGTCGACGCTCCACGAGCCGGAACCTATCGAATCCTCAGCTATGGCGCCACCAATCGGCCTCCGCTCGTGCTCGGATCGGTCGTGCTCGGCGCCGGCGCATACAAGGCATACCTCAATGGCGGGAAACTGGAGGGCGAAGGTCGCTACAGCTTCGACGCCGCGAAACAGCAAGTGACCTGGGAGTCGGGCCCCTACAAAGGCGTCTGGGGCGGAACCTTCACGGTCGACAACGGCGGGAAGACCCACAAGATTCGGCTGCGGTCGACGACGATCGCCGTCAATACCCTCAACTGACGTCGTAATATCCGCAGCAGTGGAGTCGGCACGCTGGCAGGATCTCGAATCGCTCTTTCACGCGGCGCGCGAGCTCCATCCTGAGGACCATGCGGAGTTTGCGGCCCTGCATTGTCACGGCAATAACCGGCTCGAGCTTGAGTTGCTCGCGCTACTCGCCACCGACGCGGCGGGCGGCTCGTTCATCGAAACACCGGCAACCAGAATCGAGCTGCCGCCAGACATCACGCGGCTCGGCCCGTACCAGATCGTGCGCCGGCTCGGTCAGGGCGGCATGGGCGACGTGTTTCTTGGCCGTCGTGACGACGCGGAGTATGAGAAGGACGTTGCGCTCAAGGTCATTCGCGGCAGCTGGGTTGGCGCTGAGGTCGTCGCGCGATTTCGTCGCGAGCGCCAGATCCTTGCGCACCTCGAACATCCCGACATCGCCAGGTTGCTCGACGGCGGCGCCACCGCCGAGGGCCTGCCGTACCTGGTCATGGAGTTTGTCGACGGCGAGCCGATCGATGTCTATGCGGATCATCACCAACTCGACGTTGCGGCCAGACTGGGCCTGATCCGGCGTGTCGCGGACGCCCTGGCGTTTGCTCACCGAAATCTGGTGGTGCATCGCGACATCAAGCCCAGCAACATCCTCGTCACCGCTGACGGCGATCCCAAGCTCCTC
>Ga0114969_10003127_pt1 | contig 13397 bp, 12 predicted proteins | sample M_130807_MF_Meta_FD_87316 | JGI IMG/M metagenome (GOLD analysis project Ga0114969, IMG submission 87316) | Freshwater microbial communities from Lake Montjoie, Canada to study carbon cycling - M_130807_MF_MetaG | ecosystem: Environmental > Aquatic > Freshwater > Lake | place: Lake Montjoie...
GGTGAGAAAACCTATTTTGTTTCAAGCAATCCTTTGCTTGCCAACACCGCTTTGACCGTGAATCATGCGCTTATCGACTTCAACGTCAATAACAAATTGGTGGGTACTGCATTGTCTTTTTCGGCAAGCTTTACTACGGATGTTTCTTGGAAAATTGTGATTCAAGGAAAAGCATCGCAGGCCATTAGAGAAATCAAGGGAACAGGAACTGTTGTTGACAATACGAATGCCGTTTGGGAAGGCGATGCAACGAGCACTGTTTTTTTTAGAAAAGGCGACAGTTGTACCGCTTCTTTGTACGTGCAAGGAATTGACACGGCTATCTCTTCTACTAAATTGGTTATCGATAAATTGATGTCTTACCACAAACGTACTGTTGACAATGTGCGCTACCTTTTGGTGGAAGATTTTGATGGCAATCACATGGGTACAGCCGGTATGAAATCGGTGTCGGTGGATATGGCTGATTTAGGTTCACCTGCTTATGCCATCATTAAAAATGAGCCAGTCAATGGAACAGGAGCATTTCACATGAATGGCATCGACTACAACAACAACGGTTGGATAGCGAGTATGAACCACACGAATTTGAATGAGATGGTGAGTGCAACAGTGGCCGACAACGTAGCTTCAACAACGCCAGAAAATTTTTACATCAATTTATACATTCGTGGAACAGGCAAACCAAATTCGGCCATTGCATTGAAAATCTACGAGTACGACGCAGCAACTTCTCCGCAAAACTTAATAGATGTTTTGACAGATGCCAATTTTGTTTTCACCACACCAATGCAAGGTCAAAACGATGGCTGGGTCAGCACTGTTGGTGTGACTTGGGAAGGTTGGAAATTGGTGAGTGTTCCTTTTTCTGAGTTTAGAGTCGACAATGATTTAACAAAAGGGGGCGCAGGCAATCATATTAAAGAGCCTTGGAAAATATGCGCTATGGCGGTTTCCTTGCTTTCTGATCCACAGTATGGTGGTGATGTTGCGGCCGATGTTGATTATATTATCCTCTCTGAAGGTGGTCCATTTGTTCCTAAATATTAAAATTCATGTTTATGACTTCAAAACATAAAATCTCTTTTTCTCAATTCGCATTTTTTTTGTGCGCAGCTGTTTTTGCGACAGGCTGTCATAAAAAAGACAGTTTGGGAGAAAATATTTGTCCCAGCTCGGCTTTTAAATTTACAACGCCCTTTGCGATTAGCAGCACCACTGTTGATCCATCTGTTGGTAAATTGAATATAATTGCTGCGTTCAATGAACCCGTAGAGTGGATATTGACTATCAAAGGCGATCATTCGCAGGCTGTAAAAACTTTCAGTGCGACAACAGATTCATTGAATGTTGACTTCTATGGAAATTCGTCTAGCGAACATTTCTTTCAGGCTGAGCCTTGCACTGTTGTGCTTGAATTGGGTTGCGGTTTAGGCAGCACTACTTTGCATTACACCTACAGCAAGAAACCTGCAATGAAGAACATTGATTTCGGTACCATGATTATTGATTTCGATTCTCCGAGTACGTACAGTATTTTGGGTGGTTGGGGAAATGATCTTGTTAAGCAAATCGTTCGCACTGCAAGTGTGGTGAATGATACCTCAGCACAAGGCGGAAAAGCGATGCTTTATTATGGCGCCGTGATTGATTCGCTAGCTAATCCAGTAGCGAAGCTTTGGTACTACGGAGGTTTCTCATCAGGCATTATTGCACAGTTGAACATACTTAAAAATGCGGGTGTGACAGATCCTAGCCGCATCTATTTGAACATGTACATCAGAGGGTACAATTCTACGCATCCGAATACGCAATTGCAGCTTTCATTAGAAGGTCAGATGGTGAACTTGGAATCTGGTCCAGTGATGGAGTCAAAAAACAACAACATCAGTGTGGATTGGGATGGATGGAGAATGGTGTCGATTAAATTTTCTGAATTTGTAAACTTGCATCCTTTCACTACCACTGCCGGTATAGGTTCTTTGGGAATGGGCTTGGGTGCCGGCCCGGAACAAAATAGTAAATCAAAATTATTGTTGGACTTTGTGGTGCTTACTGTTGACGCTCCATACAAGGAAATTGTGAAACGTAATTATTAAAATATCCGTACACGAAATCAAGATGAGGATTCGCTTTTGAATCCTCATTTTTTTTAAAAGAAAGAATGCTGTTTGAAAGCATTGATTATTGTTGATGAAAAAGTATGCCTTCGTTCTTTCGCGGATTAAATATTCTTATATATTTGTGACTACACTAAAAAACTACTTCTGTGGAAAAGATTAAAACGCTTGTTTACAATGACGATGTATCGGGATCAAAATTTGTCGCCGATAAAATTCGTACGCTGATTGAATCAAGAAACAAAAAAAACGAAAAAACGGTTTTGGGTTTGGCAACGGGATCATCTCCTTTGAAGTTGTATGAGGAACTCATTCGCATGCACAAAGAAGAAGGATTGAGTTTTGCCAATGTGGTGACTTTTAATTTGGATGAATATTTTCCAATGCAGCCAACAGCGATACAAAGCTACCATCGCTTTATGCACGAAAATTTATTCAACCACATCGACATCAAGAAAGAAAATGTGCATATTCCTGATGGCGCCATTGATCTTAAGGATGTAGAAAATTTTTGTCAGAAATACGAAGAAGATATTGTTGCTGCCGGTGGTATTGATATTCAATTGTTGGGTATTGGTCGCACGGGTCACATTGGTTTCAATGAGCCTGGTTCAGCAGTGCAATCAAAAACAAGAATTGTTACCTTAGACAGAATTACCCGTAGAGATGCGGCTTCTGATTTCTTTAGTGAAGAAAATGTGCCGCGTACAGCCATCACGATGGGTGTTGGTAGTATTTTTAAATCAAAAACAGTTTACCTCATGGCTTGGGGCATTGGCAAAGCGTCAATCCTTGCAAGAACGGTGGAAGGAGATGTTTCGCACCAAGTTCCTGCAACTTATTTGCAAAATCATCCCGATACCACATTTGTTATTGACAAAGCTGCTTCTGAGGAATTGGCGCGACACAAAACACCTTGGTTGGTGGGCGCTTGCGATTGGACGGAGGAGTTGACGTACAACGCTGTAATGTGGCTGGCTTTGCACCTCAAAAAACCAATTTTAAAATTGACCGATGAGGATTACAACAAGTACAGCATGGGGGATTTGGTTTCAAAGGCCGGATCTGCATATGAAATCAACATTAAAGCTTTTGAGCGCATTAAATACACCATCACTGGATGGCCAGGTGGTAAGCCCGGAACAGAAGGGCAAAATCGTCCCGAGAGACCGAGTCCGCAATTCAAGCGCGCCATCATATTTAGTCCACATCCTGACGACGACGTAATTTCAATGGGCGGTACTTTTATTCGCTTGGTAGATCAGGGCCACGATGTGCACGTTGCTTATCAGGTTTCGGGAAACATCGCCGTTCACGATGACGACGTAATTTGTTACGCTGACTTTATGCGCGAAGCTGCTGAAATCATTGGTTTGCCAAAAGACAAAGCAGAAGATTTTTACAATCGCGTTAGAACGTTGTTCAATCAAAAAGAAATTGGCGCAGACGATGCGGCCTACGTTCGCGCAATGAAAGGTGCCATCAGAAGAATGGAAGCGAAAGCTGGATGCAGATATTGCGGTGTGCCTGATGAAAATGCACATTTCATGAGTTTGCCTTTCTACGAAACGGGTAAAGTGAAAAAGAATTTATTTGGAGAAGACGACATCAAAATCACGATGGATTTGATTCGAAAAATTCAACCACATCAAATCTATTTGGCAGGCGATTTGGCGGATCCACATGGCACGCACAAGGTTTGTTTGGACATTATTGTAGAGGCTGTAAATCGTTTGAAAAACGAAAAGTTCATGCAGGATTGTTATGTATGGATGTACCGCGGTGCATGGCATGAATGGCCAATCCACGAAATTCATATGGCAGTGCCATTGAGTCCAAACGAAGTAACGCGTAAAAAAATGGCGATATTCAAACACCAGTCTCAAAAAGATGTACCAGTGTTTCCGGGTAACGACAGTCGCGAATTTTGGCAACGTGCGAAAGAGCGTAATGAAGATACTGCGCAACTTTATGATACGCTTGGCTTACCTGAATACGAAGCCATGGAAGCTTTTAGAAGATGGAATTTTCAAGCTGGAGAAGTGTTGTAATATATTATTATCGAGTACAAAAAAGCCCTTGTTTTCAAGGGCTTTTTTTTTGAGGCATCATACCTTGATGAATATCTTTTTTTGATACAGGTAGCGCAACACAAAATAGAAGGGGATCAGCCACAGTAGCGCATACAGGTGAGAAGCCAATTGTGCGTATAAGTAATCGGGATGATCGCTTCCAATGTTGGCGTAGGATGCGCTGCTGAATAGCGACAGCAAAGCGTTTGCCATTGCTTCAGATAGTGAGTGACTTGCATCCCAAGGCACAAGATGTGCGATTGCGCTCACTATTTCAGAGCCGAGGTAAGCGACGATGGCATTGGATCCAAAATACAGAAAGGTGCTGGTGCCGCGCTGATAGGATTTGTAATCCATGAACCACAAACAAAGTGCAGTGAACATAAGTGCGATGCCTCCACTGAATAGTACATAGGAACTGGTCCACAAGCTTTTGTTGATGGGGAATATATGATTCCATAAAAGTCCCAAAACTGTTAGTGCTAGACCGGTGTATGCGATTGTTTTTATTTTGTTAAGCAAAGTCTTTTCGCCGCGAATGACTTGTCCAGCGATCAGTCCCAGTAAACAAGTGCCAATAGCAGGAACTGTTCCCAATAGGCTTTCAGGATCCCAGCCTTCTGTTCTCGAATATTTCCAAAGGTGGTCTTTGCCTAATAATTGAACATCGAACCAAGCCGAGAAATTGTGAGCGCCTGGTAGGTTTAATTTTTTTACGTATGCAGAAGGCATTTCTATATTGATCAACCACCAATAGCACAAAAGAAGAGTTACGAGTACGATGATTTGCGTTTTTATTTTTGTTTTCACAAAGAGAATTCCGGTGAAAATAAATACGAGACCAATGCGCTGCAATACGCCAGGTAAGCGCCATTGGTCGGGTAGCCAAGCGTGAGGGCTGCCTTGGTCAAGTGTGAAGTACGGGAAATTGTCTTTTAGAATGCCAAGAGCGATGATGATGGCACCCCGCTTAATGATTTTGAGAATCAAGCTTTGGTGTTCCTGCGGGACCAATTTTTTGCCCTGCATGGCGAAGGCAATCGATGCGCCTACAATGAAAATAAAGAAAGGGTAAATAAGATCGGTAGCAGTGCATCCGTTCCAATGGGCGTGAGATAGCGGAGTGAAAAGGTGGTTCCATGATCCTGGGTTGTTTACCAAAATCATCATCATGATTGTAAAGCCACGCAGGAAATCAATGGCGATTATTCTATTGTTGCTGGTCATTGCACGGGTTTGTTAGTAGTGCTCGAAAGGTAAATGAATTGTATGCAAAAAACAACGCCCTTCATTGTATTGAAGGGCGTTGTTTATTAAAATCGCTTGGTGTAACGATGGCAGTACGGCATGTGGCCATTGCTTTCGTAGTAGTCTTGGTGGTATTCTTCTGCAACATAGAAAGTGCTTGCTGTAGTAACTTTAGTGGCTACGTCGTAGCCCTTCAGTTTTAGTGTTTCAATGAGTTCAAGTGCTGTGTTTTTTTGCGCGTCATTCAAATAAAATATTTCAGAACGGTACTGGTTGCCGAGGTCGGGGCCTTGGCCATCCACTTGCGTTGGGTCGTGCGTTTCAAAAAACAACATCGATAATTTTTTGTAAGATGTTTTGTTGGGATCAAAAATAACGCGCACCGCTTCTGCATGTCCTGTTCGTCCTGTGCACACCTCTTTATAGCTTGGGTTTTTAACGTGTCCTCCAATATAGCCAGATTCAGCACTGATGACGCCCACTTCTTTTTGCATGTGGTACTCAACACCCCAAAAACAGCCGGCTGCAAAAATTGCGGTATCGGTTTTTGCGTTTTCAACTTCGGGTGCAAAGTTCAATGAAATGGAATTTACACAATGACGGGTATTTTTGTCGGTAAAGCCTTCGCCTTTGAACACATGCCCGAGATGAGCGCCGCATTTGTTGCAGGTGATTTCAACGCGGTGGCCGTCGAGGTCGGGTGCTTCCTTCACTGCTCCCTTTATGGCGTCGTCAAAGCTAGGCCATCCACATCCACTATTGAACTTATCGCTAGAGCTGTACAAAGGAGTGTCGCAGCGTTTGCACAAATAAAGTCCTGAGTCTTTTGCCAAATAGTATTTTCCAGTGAAAGGCGCCTCGGTACCTTTGTTTAAAATTACGCGTTCTTCTTCTTTGTTGAGTGCATTATAGGTGTGGTCATCGCTTGTCATAGAATTTTGTTTTTGTGCACAACTTTGAAAGATGAGCAAGGTGATTAAGGAAAGAACAATGGATATTTTTTTTCGGTTCATAAGGATAATGTTAGGTTTAAATTTTCAATTCTTTGTGAATTTGACGTCACTATTTTTAGTTCCTGACAGAACTTCGCTTAAATTCACCAAATGAAGATGTTTTTGCAATTTGGATTTTTACTTTTTTTGTTTTTTGCCTGTGCTCATCCGCAGCAACAAAACGAAGTAAAATCGGCCTCTTTGGCGAAGTATGCGGTGGGATTTCATTTGTACGAGCGTGTTGATTCTTTTGATTTGGAGTTGGGGAAAATTAAAATTTCTTTCGCCAAAAAAGATGCGAGCAATACCTTCATTGTGTCAAGTACCACGCAAGCCATTTTTTTAAAAGCCTTGGATGCTAGCAAGCAGATGGTGGGGCTGGTGGATCCCAATATTTTTAGCGATAGTTTGTTGAACGCAAAACTGAGTAGCGGACAATTGATTAACTTTAAAACAGCATCAGCGCCCGATTGGGAGGCTTTGTTGAAGCATAAGAGCAGTATTTTGTTGGGCTACCAACATTTTTCGCTCTCCCAAAAAAATGCAAAGGAATTAGGGATTCGTACTTTTCCTATCAATGAGTATTTAGAAGAACATCCTTTGGGAAAAGCAGAGTGGATCAAGGTTTTTGGTGTTCTCACTGGACGTTATGCCATGGCCGATTCAATTTTTAAAAGTATTGAGGCGCGTTATCTGGCAGTGCAAAGGGGTGTTCGAAAGAAGGGCGTAAAAGTGATTGCAGGCGATTTTTACGACGGGTTTTGGTCGGTGCCTGGCTCACAATCGTATATCGCTCATATCCTTAATGACGCCGGGGCTGAATACCTCGTGAAAAATGAGGCGCGCGCCACTATTCAAATGAGTAAGGAAGCTTTTGCTTCACTTTTTAGAGAGGCGACTTATTGGCGTAAACTAACGCCAATGGATTGGAAGGTAAATACATTAAATGAACTTGAAATACAACAGCAGTTTTCGGTGTTGCCTACCCATTTGAAGGCGGTGTTGTATTGCGATGTGAACAAAAGCGCCTATTTTGAAGAGGCTTTATTGCATCCGGATCAGGAGTTGTTAGATTTGAGTCGCATGATTCAAGGAGAAAATGGAATTCATTTTTACAGAAAAATTGAAATTGAGTAGCATTGCTAACATATTGGCTAAGGAAAAAAGGAGGTTCCGGTTTTGGATGCTTTTGCTGCTCTTCATCGTATTGGTTTTTTCACTACTTGAGCTGAGCTTAGGCAGCGCTGGCGTTTCGTTTATTGAAGTGTTGTTTCCAAAAAGTGATTATGCACTTTTCGTTTTGCGCGAGATTCGCATTCCTCGATTGCTAACGGCTGTGTTAATTGGCGCCACGCTTTCGTTTGCTGGCTTGCTACTTCAAACTGTTTTTCGAAATCCATTGGTTGGTCCATCAGTGCTCGGTATTTCATCTGGCGCCAGTTTAGGCGTTGCCTTGGTGACGATGGCCGGGTTTAATTCTTTTTTCATTTCCGATGAAGTTCCTAAAGTAGCAGCGGCAATAGTTTTTTCGTTGGCCGTGCTGTTTCTTTTGTTCTCAATTGCAGGTAGGTTTAAAGATCACGCGTCGGTGCTGATCGTTGGCATGTTGATCAGTTATTTGGCTGGTGCAGTGGTAGATATTTTGATTTTTATGAGTGACAACGATGCGCTTAAAGAATTTACCCTTTGGGGGATGGGCAGTTTTTCGCGCATGGGTTACGGTGAAATTGCTTTGCTTTCGACGTTATTACTTATCTCATATATCATTGTGCATCGCCATCGCCATTTGATGAATTTATATTTGATAGGGGAGTTGGATGAGGTGAATGAGCAAAAGAAGCGGAAATTGGTTTTGCTTTTGCTGCTATTAGGTGGCGTAATTACTGCTTTTGTCACCGCCTTTTGCGGCCCGATTGCTTTTATCGGTATTGCAATTCCCAATTTACTGCGTTTTGTTTTGCGCATTTCTGATCATAAATATTTACTTCCAGGCTCCATTATGCTGGGGGCTGCCGTTGCTTTAATGTGTGACTTACTATCCACCATGCCATGGTCCAATCATTCTTTACCAGTCAATGCTGTTACCGCCCTTTTCGGCATTCCCATCATCGTTTTTATGATTTTTAAATCCCGCCAATCCTCGATATGACATTGTTGTTAGGGAAAAATATAGTCTTTGGACATGGGGATCATACATTGGTAGAACCTTTTAATTTTAGCATTGCGCCAGGCACGGTGGTTGGCTTATTGGGTTTGAATGGCAGTGGAAAAACCACTTTTTTCAAAACCTTGATGGGAGCAATTCCATTGATGGACGGTACTTTGAATTTTCGAGAGAAAGATTTGGCACAGTTCTCCTATGCAGAAAGACAGCCCGTTTTTGCTTGGCTGCCCGCACGAAAAGTGTTGGAAGAACGCTTACTCGTTTTTGAAGTATTGACGTTTTCATCCGCGAAATTACTAATTGGCAATGCAGTGCATCAGGCAAAGGTGCTGCAGCAAATGGATGAAGTGATTGCTTTGTTGCATCTTGAAGAATTTTTGCAGAAGCCCTATCACCATTTAAGCGAAGGGCAAAAAAAGAAGGTGGAATTGGCCGCGCTATTGATGAAACAAGCTGAAATATTGCTTTTGGATGAGCCATCTGTATTTTTAGATATTGAAAATCAGGCTGAGTTGGTGCGTATTGTAAAATCATTGAGCAAGGATCAAAACAAATGCATTTTTGTAAGTTCTCACAATTTGGCTTTTATTCAGGCTTGTGCGGATCAATGCTGGGAAATTGAAGGAAAAAAAATGGTGATTTCTGAAAATACGGCGACAGCTATAACGCGTTATGCTGATAAATTAGCGCAGTAGTGTTGATAAGTAGTGTTTGTGTTTTCACTACAGCTTGTGATTAATATATAATTTTCTTCTTTTAAACGCATACGGTGGTCAAAACAACAACTAGCTCGATTGAAATAGATACCTTTGGTGTGGTGCAAAATGTATTTAAAACCAAGTCAGGTTTTAAATTGGCATACATCATTGAACAAAGCAACACGATCCGACAAATGTTGAATGGCAAGAAAGCACCAATTTTGGTAAATGTTACAAAAGTTGACGAAATCACCTTGCGTTATTATTCTCGACTCATTCATGCCAACAATCTGGAAAGTGCTTCAGCATTGGCGGTATTGGTGTCTTCGACCTTACAAAAACGAATGTTGAATGTGTGGTACAGGTTGTACACACGTCATTGTCCGGTTAGGGCTTTTTCAAATGAACAGGAAGCTAATGTTTGGCTGCAGAAATATGTGACTGCTTCAAATAGTTAAAAAATGATTAACGCAAAAAAAACGTTGACTTTTTTTTGTTTGATCTTAGCATCAATACAGCTTGTAGCAGCGCGCGTTGAATCCATCAAAATAAGCAGTGTTTTTTTAGGGAAGGAATCTCCTGTTAATGTGGTATTACCTGACAGCTATGTTGCTTCAGACTCATTGCCTGTATTGTACTTGCTGCATGGTCATGGTGGTGATTGCGGATCGTATATACAGTCGGAGATGAGTTTGTTTGCGAATGTGGATCTGTACAACATTATTGTGGTTTGCGTTAACGGCGAGGCATCGTGGTACATTAATTCTCCTATGGTGAAAGAGTCTGCTTACGATTCATACATCAGTGAAGAGTTGTTGCCCTACATTGCTAAACACTATTCTATGAGTTCGAAACGGGGAGTGGCGGGTTTGAGTATGGGCGGATTTGGATCGCTTTCCTTGGCGCTTCGGCATCCATCGCTGTTTGTATATGTGGGAAGTACAAGTGGTGGAGTAGATATTTTACCCTTTCCTAAAAATTGGGGCTTGCCTGTTGTTTTGGGTGAGCAAAGCACACATCTTGAACAATGGAAAAGGCATTCTCCTTATTATATGCTGGATAGTGCAGATGTGCAAACGCTGAAATTTAAATTGGTGATGGACTGCGGCAGTGAAGACTTTTTTTTCGCCGCCAACAATCTCTTTGATCAGAAATTAAAAAAGTTGGGTATAAAGCATGAGTATTTTGTTTCTGCCGGCACCCACAATTGGGTTTACTGGAACAAGACAATTCCAATGCATCTCAATAAATTTTGCGAGGCGGTGAAATAAATAGTTTCATGTTTACAAAACAGAAACCGATTTTTTGTCGTCGCCAATGGCCACAAAAGTAAAGGTGCCGCTGATGGCTTTTTCCCTTTTAGTCGCGTACATTTCTTCAATATAAATGTCTACCGATACTTTAAGACTGGTATTGCCAATGTGCACTATTTTTCCAATCAATTCAATAATTACACCTGCTGGAATAGCCTTGGTGAAATCAATACGGTCACTGCTCACGGTAACCATTTTTTTTCTACTGAAGCGTGTAGCAGTGATGAAGGCTACTTCATCCATTAAACTCATCGCAGTGCCGCCAAATAAGGTGTCGTAGTGGTTGGTAGTATTTGGGAATACTGCTTTAAAAATATGGGTTTCAGCGCTTGCTATTTTTTCATTAAGGTTCATGGTGATGGACTTGGTGCAGGTTAGTATAAAATCAATGCTAACATATTACTTTTTTTAAAATTGTTTGAATTTATTATTTTCCTCCATTATATTTGAAACAACAATAGTGTTATTATTAATTTATTTGGATTGACAGGTAAGGATTAGTTATCGTTTGAACCATGAAAAAGAAAGAATTCGACAAGAAGCCCGTTAAGAAAAAAACTCTTGGCGCTGACAGCACAAAAAAAGAAAAAATACAGATCAAGAAGAAAGCTTTCGAAGAAGACGAAGATGATTTTGTCGGAGGTGATTTGGATGGTTTGGATTTGTTCTTTGACGAAGATTAAGCCTCGAGCCACTTCGTCATTTTTTCAATAGCTATTGCGCGGTGGCTGACTTTACTTTTGTCATCCATGGTCATTTCCGCGAAGGTAGTGGAGTAGCCATCCGGTAAAAAAATAGGATCGTAGCCAAAACCTTTTTCACCTTTTTTAGTTGACGTTATGGTGCCGTGAATCTCCCCTCGGAAGTACACTTCTTTGCCTTCTTTGAGCAGACAAATAACAGTCACAAATTTAGCTTTGCGGAGCGTTTTTCCATCCATGTTTTGCAGCACCTTGGCCATCTTGGCTTCGGCATCGTTGTGCTTGCCAGCATAGCGCGCAGAAAACACTCCTGGTGCGCCATTGAGTGCTTCAATCTCTAAACCCGAATCATCAGCAAAGCAATCACAACCAAAGCGCGATTGCAAGTGCAGTGCTTTAATGCGCGCATTCTCTTCAAAGGTGCTTCCTGTTTCTGCAATGTCATCAAAACAACCGATGTCTTGCATGCTCAATATTTTGTGCTGTGGCAGACGGTGTCTGACTTCTTCAAGTTTGTTGCTATTGTTGGTGGCGAAAACGAGTTGCATACTATTTTATTTCAATACAAAGATCGTTATTTATTGTATGTGCACTTCATAAAAAAAGCCTGTTTAAAATATTTTAAACAGGCTTTTTAAAATTTTGTTGTTGCTACCTCAGTACGGTAATGGTACCCCTATGGTAATCGTTGAATTCGAGGTCGCAAATATTTTTTACGCGCACCGCGATGATGTATACATCTTCTTGCACCAAACGTCCATTTCGTGTTCCATCCCAACCTCCATTTACATCATTCCAGGTGAAAATTTTCTCGCCCCATCTGTTGAAAATCATGGCTTCAAATTCTTCAACGCCAAACGCTCCAACTCGATAGATTTCATTTGTGCCATCATTGTTTGGCGTGAAAGCATTTGGAAGGAATAGTGTCGGTTTGAAATCGTCTTTTATACTCACCGTTACTGTATCTCTCGCGAAGCAACCGCCATTAGATGACAATAGATAATACGTATTTGTATTTTCTGTTTGAATTTGAATGTTCTGACCATCTTGGGTTGTTTTGAAAATACTGTCTGTCCAAGTGTACAATACCAGTCCTGCAGGACTTGAAGTCAATGGAGTCAAACGATTGGCACAAGTTTCAAAATCAGGTAAAGCATCAACCGTGAATTGAGGTGAAACTGCTACCGTTATGTTCGCGGTAGAAGAACAAGACGGAAATGCGGTTAATGTTGTAGTAACCGTATATGGCGTAGTGCTTTTTGCAGTTGTTGTGGGCATTGAAATGTTTGTGGCGCTAAGGTCTGTAGCAGGTGACCATAAGTAGGTGTAACCAAGTACAGAACTTCCTCCGATAGTTGCGCTGTCACCAGAACAGTAAGGAGCTGCAGTTCCTGCGTCAGAAATAGGAATTTCGTACACCGTCACTTTTGCTTTGATCGGCAAACCTGCGCAAGATGCCGCTGTTGGAGTGATGGTGTAAGTTACCGTATCAGTTCCTGTTGAAGATAGGGTTTGTTGAATACTTGATCCAATGATCAAGGCACTTTCTGAATGCATTCCACTTGCTTTACTGAATTTTGCTGCAGCAGTCACATCAAAAGTAGCGCCAGGAGTCAATGAGCTCAAGGCAATAGATGTGGCACTTCCGCTACACAATTCTAAAACGTTGTTGGTTGCTGTTGCAACAGGAATTGGTTTTACAACAACTGTTTTTACAAGTGGTGTTCCAATACAGCCACCTCCAGATGGAGTGATGGTATATACAACGGATCCATTTGCCGAACCGGCATTGGTCAACACTTCCGCAATGGTTGTTGGTAAAGCAGTTGAGGTGCCAGTTGGACTAAATCCTGTTACATCTGTGCTTGCAGCTGTCCAATCGAAGGTTACTGGAATAGAAATGCTGGTATTGATTTTTAAATCAGTTGTAGCACCTGAGCAAATTGAAAGTGAACCTGAAATAAACTTCGCATCTGGTGAAGGATTCACGGTGATAGCAATAGGGGCGTCTGCACCGGTACAACCTGCAGCACTTGGCTTCATTGTAAAAGTCATGATGCCCGGAGAGTTACTAATGTTGTTTAGCGTA
>Ga0114969_10003128_pt1 | contig 13391 bp, 2 predicted proteins | sample M_130807_MF_Meta_FD_87316 | JGI IMG/M metagenome (GOLD analysis project Ga0114969, IMG submission 87316) | Freshwater microbial communities from Lake Montjoie, Canada to study carbon cycling - M_130807_MF_MetaG | ecosystem: Environmental > Aquatic > Freshwater > Lake | place: Lake Montjoie...
ATCAACAGCAGGAACAGATGTTCCTGTTGCTGTTATAACAAAACCATTATTAGTATTTGCTGTTATAGAGATACCAGTTCCTGCAAAGATTTCTAAAGTATCGTTTGAATCAACTGAATTTATAGTGAACTCTTCATCGTCTGTTGAATTAGCAACAATTTGAACTACACCAAAACTATTTGGAATACTTAATTCAACTTCAATTTCAGCTCCTGCTGTACTGTTAACCTCAACTCCTAATCCATTCATTCCTGTAAGTATAATATTACTATTAATACCTGTAGCAGGTACACTATTAACACGACTAAATGTGTTTTGTGTTCCAGCACCACCCGAAGCAGAAATTAAGATAGCATCATCGGTTGTGTGAGTTAGGGTAATACCTGCACCGCCACGGAAACTTAATGTATCATTTATAGTTTCTGGAGTAAAAACAAAGTGTTCATTGATTAATGAATTTGTTACGGAAATATTATTAAATATAGCATTTTGGGATAGACTAGAATTTAATAAAATTCCGGTATTATAACCAGTTCCAATAATAACTTGTTTAACGTTATTATCTGGTTTTATTGTAGTTAATGTATTTCCGTCTGTATTTGAATTTGATAAATAATATGCTATACCACCCTCAATAACCGCATATGCTAATCCACTAAAAGTAAATTCACCAATAGTTACAACATAACATTTATTATCTGTTATTTTTTCTACTATACCTATATAATTACTATTACTTTCTGTATCACAATCAGCCTTAACTAAACGATTATAATTTAAAGCAGAATCTCCATTATCATCAATGGTTCCATTAATTCTAACCATATCACCCATTCTAATATTAATATCAAAATCTTCAGTAACATAACGATTTGACCACCTAAAGTCTAAAATTCCATTAGAATTAGTAAAAGGAATAATTCCTTCAGTATAATTTTGATCATAACTAGTTTTTGGTTTATTACTAAACTGTGTTGATCCTGCAATATTACCAATAAAAAACTTATCAGTAACTCTAAATTCTGCGCTTTCATCAGCAGGATTTATTCTTCCAGTAAATATTGGTTTATTAACATAATCTGATGGTGGATGGTATAATAATATTCGATCGCCATCAGTATCTAAAACATAATCACCATCAGTATTAGTTTCATATATATCGTTTTCTGTTGTAACAGGAGCATAGTCTCCATTAAAGCCAAATGATACCATATTTTCATCAGAATATAGTTGTATCTTAAAAAACTTATTAGAATCTTGTGTATCTGTTTGGATTTTAATACTAGGATTCGTTTGTGAATTTAAAAGACCAATTCTAAATTCTGGTTGTTCTGTATTAACAAAACTCTTTCCCTTAACTCCTATATTTCCAGAAGAAATCCAAGAATCATTATAACCAATATATTCAAACTTAACTACTTCGGATTGTGAATTTAATACTAATCCACCAAAAATGTCAATTCTTTTTGGTAATATTTCTCTTTTTTCGTTTAAATGAATATAGGGTGATGTAACAGAAAACTTAACAGTATCTAGAGTTACATTGTCAAAATTAAATTCAACAAAAGAATTTATTTCGGTATTTTTAAAAATATGGTTACCTTTAACATTAACAGGTAACATTTCTGAAGCAGAAATTCTTTTAATAGGAGTAACAAAATCATTTGAGTAATATTTTTCAAACGAAATATAGTCATTTTCTGAAATAGTATCTGATGGTAGATTAGTAAGACTTATTCTTAAACCATTTGGTGTTGAAATAATTCCACCATTTTGTGATATATTGATTGATGTTATTACTTCACTATCAGAAATAATTGTTGTTGTTATGTCACCATTAGATCCAGTAAGATTCGTTTGATTATTTCCATCTACCTGATCATTTGATGTGCCTATTTGCTCGTTTGTTCTGCTTAACCATTCTGAAACTGTATCACTAGTTTTAATTGGTGTTACATATTTTCTATTTGGTCTTTCCAAATAATCAATACGAGCAGTCCACATGGGAACTTGACCCTCTTCAGATGACAAAGTTCCGTTTACACATTCCCTGCAATCATTGTTTCCGTTTGAACAATTTGAGGCAGCAAAATAAATTCCTAATTTTGGTACAGGAGATCCGTTTGCTCCTGAATGATTAGCAATATTTAATGCATCATTTTCTGCTAAATCTTGTCCTTGAGCAATTGTTGAAAAATCTTGAAACCACGGGCCAGTATAATCGTGAAGATCATTAAATTCTGCTGCATTTGCAGCAGCAGCACCTGCATTTGATTGATCAAATGGACCAACAAGACCAGGATTATCTAAATCTACTGTTTTTAAGTATAATTTACCCAAATCATAATCAGTAATTTGAAAATATCCAGTTTCTGATATTGGTATTTCAGTATCAACACCACTAACACGTCGTACAATAGAAAATTTTGGTTGTCTAGTACATCTACATCCCGATAGTGTAAGTTTACAGAATATATCTGCACATGTAATATGAGCGGAATCTACACCAGCAGTTGTTACTTTTACTGCATAAGGTTTAGATGCACTTGGAGCTTCTGCAGGCATAAGAGTTATTATTTTTGTTGTATTTTTTGGATCAAGGTTACACGGAATACTATCACTTGTTATAATTAAGTTTGCTGGTCTAGAGGCCTTTAAACAAGTAGATTTTACAATAGATGCAGAACTTGAAGAACTAGAACTAGAACTAGAGGAGTTACAAGAATTTGGTTGATATAGAGCTATTGAGTGTCTTTCACCTGCACCAATAACAGAATATTTTCCAGCCGTTGAATTCTTTTTCCAATACTTTGTTTTATTGTTGTAAATATAACTAGTATTAATATTATTATTGTAAACAGTTTCTACCCCACCACTAATATAAAATCCAGATTGTGGATAAGTACCTGCTGTTGTAGAACCACCACAACAAAAGAATGAATTGTGACCCCACGCTATTACACTTCCATCACTTCTTAATGCTACGGAATGATTCATTCCAGCTGCTATTTTTGTATAGGTTAATCCTGCTGGTAATGTTGGAACGTTGCATTGACCTGACGTATTTAATCCCCATGCCATTACTCTGCCATCTGACAATATTCCAAGAAAATGACAAGCTCCAGCTGCTATAGAAGTATAAAATCCGTCTGTTTGGGGTTGAAATGCAACTACACGAGGGTAGTTACCTTCATAATTTGGTTGATTGCCCCAAACTACTACTGTTCCGTTAGATCGTAACCCAATACTTCCATGCGCAGAAGCGTCTATTTGTGTAAAAGGAAGATTTTGATATGGCCCAAATTTTGGAACAACGCATTGACTATAATCGTTACGACCCCATGCTTCAATAACACCATCTTCTGTTAATGCTAAAATGTGTCCACCGCCCCATGTTGATCCTGTTGCTACTTGTACATATTTTATATTATTATTTGGAACATTAAGTTGTCCATAGTCGTTATTTCCCCAAACAGTAACTAATTGACTTCCTTTTAAAATTGCCACACCATTAAACCGCCCAATATCAAAATCAATACAAGAATCTGGCTGGGTTAGTGGAATAGGAATATCTTTTCCCATAATACCGTAATCCATATCATCACCAAAACCCCACTTTTCAATAGATCCATTAGTAGTAAGACCAAAACTAAAATCTCTAGTTCCTAATACCTTTGTATAGTTAGTACTTGGGGAATTTATAATCCAATCACCACCCGTCATTGATGTAACAGTATCAACAAGTACTTCGTGTAAACCCCAAACTTTAACCTGTATAGGACAGCCACTACTAGAACTAGAAGATGATGAACTACTAGAATTTGACGATGAACTAGTACTGCTTGAAGAACAGAATGTATCACAAGATCGCAACCCATCAAAAGGTGGGTTTGAACTATCAGATCCTATTTTCCATTCGTCTATCATTTATCAATACTCCTGTGTTTTTAAATGTCTACAATAGCAAGTGAATGTGTAGAGCCTGCTGATATGTATTTAGCTCTTTTTCCTGAAGCAAACTGTGTAATCCAATAAGCCCCATTTATACTAGTAGTATCAATAACAGTTGGTGTTTTGGTAACATATGGAATATCTGTTCGTATTTGCATAGATGATCCAATTTGTCTAAAAGTATTATCTCCCCACCCAAATACCCATCCAGTATCTTTTTCTATAGCAAGAATATGATTTCCACCAACAGAAACGTCTGTAAATTTAATAGGAATTCCGTCTTTATCCTTTTTAATCCAAAGTTTTTGTGCTAATTGGGTTTCACTTTCAGTAGAAGAAACATGATATCCGTTATAATTTGCTGGTATAATTGCTCCAGTCGTCGCGACAATCTTAGTTCCATTTGCATACGGCTTAGTACTTCCTAATTGTCCATATGTGTTATTCCCCCAACAATACATATAACCTTCAACAGTTAAGGCAACTCCTATATTTGATGAAAGAAAGTTCCCCATCATAATTTTTGTAAACAAATGTTTGTTTGGATTTTCAATTCCACTAACATATCCTAGTTCAGGATAAAGGCTTCGTCTACTAAAAGCACTAGGTTCACTATCTGTTATTCCACTAAGATTTTGATATCCAGAATATTGATTTAAATTATTTTTTCTTGGCCAAATAGTATTATAAAATGTTTCACCATCTAAACCAGGATTTTGCCAACCATAGACTTGTCCTGAAGTTTTTAATCCTAAATTAAAATTTGTTCCAGAAGAAACTGTTTTCATATTTGTGTTAAATATTATAGGTAGATTTAATTTTGAGCATATTTTCGGCCACGCTGTTGGACACTGTGTACCAGTATTAGAAGTATATTCTAAAATTTTGTTATCCGAACCTATAACAGTTATCTTATCGTATGCTACAGAAACATATTTACATCCAGTAGATAATTCAGGTAATGTATAATATATAAAACCATTTGTATCTTCGTTTTGTACAATACCTGGCATTGTAACACCAGGACCCCAACACCAAACACTACCATCAGATCTTAATACTGCTGTTATATCGTATGATGATACAACTTGGATACATGATCCAGCAGAAGTCAATGATTGAGGAATTTTTTCTCCATAATTACTATCTACAACACCAAAAACTGCTAATGAACCATTAGATTTAATAATATAGGAATCTAAATCTCCAGTAGCAACCATTAGTGGATTATTTCCAATAGTACCTGGTATCATAGATTGACCATATTCGCGATTAGATCCAGAATTACCAGTTCCAGCACCCCACGCAATTACCTGTGTGGTTGCTGATGACGAACTTGAAGATACGGAAGAACTGCTTGAAGAACTACTAGAAGAACTGCTTGAAGAACTAGAAAAATTTGGGTTAATACATTTATAAACCATGTTTGGTAAATTATTGTTTCCACCAATAGTATTGGTGCTATAAACAAAATTACTAGAATCAATTAGTTGTACTAAACCAACACTATAAACAATTTCTGTCCAATAATTTTTTGTAATAGAACCATTACTGTTTATATCAACAGGATCTCCAACACTACCTGTATTTTGATATACTAGTAAATGTGTTTTATTTCCATCCGAGTTAAATTCAGAAGATTCAACAATCATATCAGGATACTGTATCTCATTCCACGCAAAAACATAAAAACCACTAGCCGGTATAAGTTCGTCAACAAGTGAAATTACATTTTCAATAAATCCATGAGAATCTAATACAATATATGAATATTCAGAAAGATTTGTTCCAGGTATACCTGCTAATTCTGCATAACCATCATTAAGATATGAATATTGTGGAATACGAATACGCACAATTTCTAAATGATTTGGTATATAAGCACAAGAAGACGATGAAGAGGGCTCATTATAGGTAAATGTTGTTGTAGCCGATCCTCCTGGCGTATTAACGTAAACTGTTTTAGCCCCTGCTGTATTTGGTAATGCCGTTCCTGTAATTTGAGAATCTGTAATAACAGGATTTTGTATAAGTTTAGTTCCAATTTTTAAATCACTAGCAAGTGTCATTAATAAACCACTGCCTGTTATTGTAATGGGTGTATTGTTTGTGGTAAGACCATTATTGGGTGTAATATTACTAATAGTTGGAGATTGAAGATAAAGATAATTAGTGCTTACAGATCCGCCAATACTAGTAATTGTTACTAACACATTGCCATAGTATATTGATGCAGGTGCGTAGAAATGAATTTCGCCATTATTACGTGGTGTACTATAACTAGTTACTAAAACATCATCAACAGTTATAGTATCAATATTACTAGCATAATATAAATCACTTCCAGTTACTGTAATAAGTGTTGTACCGTCTTGATGACCTTGATTTGGTGTTAATGTATTGATAAACGGAGCAGAAATATATTTAATTTGCGTGGGTGATGTGACAGATCCACCAAGAGTTGTTACAATTAAATTCTTTAATCCATCTGTTATTATTTCTGGACTTGTTCCTGTAATTTGCGAAGAAGAACTAGTTACATTAAGTAAAGAAACACCACCAATAGTTGCTGATGCTGATGTTAAATTAGATCCGTTGATAGTGATAACTGCACCACCGACTCGTGGACTAGCAGGTGTTGTACTATTTGCTACAAAATTAGAAGTATAACTAGAAATTGTTGGAGGTGTAATATATGTAAATGAAGCTGGTGACGAGTTTACACCCGATACGGTAACTATAGTATTTTTAACGCCTGCTATTCCTGCTGGTGTTATGCATGTAATAGTAGTTGAAGTTGGAGTTCCTACAATTGTTGCAAAATTTCCATCAATTTTTACTGTTGCGCCACTAGTAAAATTGCTTCCTGTAATAATAACAGTTGTTCCTCCAGTTGTTGGTCCAGAGGTAACATTTAAGGAAATTGCACCTAATGTTGGAGTTGTATAGGTAAATGCACTAGATGCTGTAATACTTCCGGCTAGAGTAGTTATAGCTATATTTGAAGGACCAATTGATCCTGCTGGTGTAATTGCAGTAATTGTTGTGTTGTTTATAACACTAATGCTTTTTGCATTATTTCCTCCAACAGTAACGTTTGTTGTTCCTGTTAAATTTGTTCCTGTAATTGTAATTGATGTACCACCCAAAGCAGTACCCGTAGATGGGGAAACATTACTATAAGTTGCTACTGCATAATAAGAAAATGATCCCGCATCGCTTTCACCGCAATTAGTTGCATATACACTATCTCGTATTATTAAATTATATGTTCCTGCAGTTTTTGATGGTGTAGTGCAAGTAATAGTTGTATTATTAACTTTATTAAAATTAGTAGCTAGTGTTCCGCCAATAAGAACTTCAGAAGCATCATTAAAATCTGTTCCTGTAATTGTAATTGAAGTTGTTACATTTTGTGCAGACGTTGCTGGGTTAATTAAAGTGATAATTGGTTTTGCTGGAGCCTTTGGAACTGCACCCATAAATTTTTCAGTTCCAGAATTTCCAAATATTTTTAAAAATTCTGTGTTTCCGTTTACAGTTTTTTTCCAATATTCACCTAATAGACTATCAAATACTTCTGCACTTCCATTTGATGAGGATAGTGTATTATTTGAATCATATTGTTCGCTATACACACCACATTGTCCACTGTTGTTTCTGCCACGCACAATTACAGTATTATCATTAAATAATATTGCAGTAAAGTCAGTACCACAAACAATATTTTGTATTGTGTTGGTACTTTGTGTTACCCAATAAGCATTAGTAAGACTATTTGTGGTTGTACTAGACCCACCAACACGAGTAAACCCACATTGACCGTATCTGTTATCACCCCAGCCCCAAATACTGTTATCTGATCTAACTGCTACACAAAAAAATCTACCGGCTGCAATTAAACTACAAGCACCAATAGAACTAGGTACATTTAAAGTTCCGTAGTCAACTCCACTTACATTTCCCCAAACCTTTACAGCAAATCCTGATGTTAAACCTATAGTATGATATCCGCCAAATGCAATATTATTAAATGCAATATTTAATGGTGCATTTAGAGTGTTTTCTGATTTTCCCCATAATTTTATATAATTAGTAGTAGGAAGAATAACAGCAGATACATATGCTCCAGTAATAATTTTATTTGCTGTTCCAATATTTTTTTTCCAATAATTACCTAATAGACTATTATTACAAGGATCACTTGCTGCACAACCACTACAAGTAGAGGTAAATGCTGCTCCTGTTTTACTAAATTGTTCGGGTTTATCACCACACTGCCTCCACCCAGTTGCACCACAATTACCAATAATAAAATTTTGACCCCACGCATAAATAAGACCATTTTCATCAATAGCAGTAGAAAAACCTACTCCACACCCAATTTGTTTAAAATTAGCAACAGATCCACCATTAAATGTTTTTTTCCAATAATTACCCGATAGACTATTAACAGCAACACTACCAGACGAGACAGTATGATTAGATTCATATTGTTCTTCTATTATACCACACTGTCCGTGTGTGTTATCTCCCCAACTAATAATACTTCCATAACCGTAAGTAGTATTATAATCAACTAAAGCTATAATATGATCAGATGATATTTTAATATCATAAAATGTATAACCAGATGGAATATTTAATAAACCAAATGAATCTCCAGTTTGTATAGATCCCCATAAATTTAATTTATTACACGAAGACATTATCTATTATCCTGTTTTGAAATGATACTTAATATATTTTTTATTTCGTTCATGGTTTTATCAATAGTATTTAGTTTATTTTCTAACTCGTTATATTTGTTATTTAAAGAATTTAAAGTTTTAGAAACATTCAATTTATCGTAATTGCAGTTTAACAGTGCTTGAGTTTTTGGATCTCGTTTAAGATTAGAGTTTCCGTAAACAGGTATTAAATTATTTATCTTCATGAAATTGCTATTCCTATAAAATCATTAATTTTTGGAACAACCGCACCATTATTACTAAATAAGCATATTTTAAATGCAAATTTATCAAAAGAACCTATGTCTTCGGGTAGAGTAAATTCCATTTCGTTAAACTCTCCATTTTTTGAGTTAAATGGTAGACCATTATAAACCATTTCTCTGTAGGGCAATTCATTAAAATTACCATGAGATCCAACTGCTTCTGTTCTAGCAAAAACAGCCACTGCAGTTCCTGCTGGTTTATTTATAGTTAAAATTACTTTGCAATTTACAGCATCAAAACCATCAGCAAGAGTTACCATTTTACTTATATATCTTGAAGTTGCTGGTCTTTTTAATAGTAATGTACTAGGTTTAACAACAGCCTTTGGTAATTTCTCGTTCTTTATAATTTCTGATGTAATAGTGCCATTTACATCAACTTCGTTTGTGTCAATAAGATTTCTTACTAATATTATTCCAGATTTTTGTATATCAATTACAGGACTAACATACGGATTGTATATTACAGATTCAAAAGAAATTTTTATTGTATTTGAATTAGTTAATGATGTTTGAGTTTTATCCAAAATCATACTTTTATTTAATATAATATCAGTATCAAAAGTTACATTTGAGTAAGATAAAGAACTATTTGAACTAATTAATTCTAAATTTGTTATTGTTGCTGTATCTTTTACATCCATTATATAATTTTTAAAATTTATTAATTCATAGGTTAATTCATTTTCATTTTGTTCAAACATTCCAAATGATTCAGCGTAACCAGTTTCTTGTGGTGGTTGAGTATTAATAATAAAATTAATAGATGCAGTTTTTGGTGTAGTTAAAGATGCACCTTCCATAAAAGTACAAAGATTTGCACTAAACATTAAATCTGTTGTTCCATCTGCTGACCACGTGGAAGCGTTTGATGAACGGAAAAATTCTCCAACATACGGTTGTGATATAATTTTTCTATTTGTTGTAGAAGAACCAATATAAATTGGAGACGGAACGCTTATATCATCTTCACCTATAGTAGCAGCATATACGGAATATTTTGTGCTATCTGAATGCAACACAATACAATGTTCACCAGCTTCAAGATATACTGGAGGATCAAAAGTAAAACGTGTATATCTTTGATTGTTTTTAATATCAGGTAATACGGCAATTTCCGTTTCAGATAAAGCTATAACTTTACTAGCAGGAACAATAGAAACACCATGCGAATGTACATTTTTACTATCAGGATAACCGTTAACAGTTGGTCTTAATTCTGCCATAACTGGTTGTGTTGCGTCTTTAGTTGAAAAACAAAAATCAAAACTAGAAATATAAACACCAGAAGGATAAAGATCTTTATTTATAGTAAATGTTTGTGCAATTGGATCTATTGTTTTTATAACAATATCTCTCTGTTCGTTTGTCAACTGTACAGTTTTAGTTTGAAATTTTCTTCCTTCTGCAATAGTTTCTTGTTTTGTAAGAGTTAAACCACTAGCAGAAAACACACCAGAAGCATACATTGTTGTTTTTATACTAAATTTATCATTTGTAGAACTATCTGTAATATTAAATGTACGATCTCCTGTTCTATAAGAACCTTCTTTTATTGTGAATTTTATAATAACATTTCCCAAACTATTTGTTTTTGGTATATAATTTAATGTTTTAAATGGAGTTCCTAAAGTATTTTGTTCTGTGACAACAGAACACAATTCATCAACATTTACATCATCTAAAAACACATATAATTTTGTATTTGGTTTTAAACCCGTGACATAAAGATATAAATCTTGTGCACGAATATAGTGTGCTATAGAGACATCAGTAACTCTTTCTCCTAAACTAACATTTTCGTGTTGAATATCTAAACTAGTTTTACTAACGTCTCTTGTTTGAACATCATGAACTTGTGTTTGTCTTCCACCGTGTGCAGATGTGTTTTTAGTATATTCTTCAACAGTAGTCCATTCTCCGTATTTAGTTCCCCATACTCCCTGATTACTATTAATAAGTGTATTTGTTATATTATTTAATACCTCATCAAACCCCTTTAATAGATCAACACGCAAATCTGGAAGTTGTTTAATGTCAATCCAATCATCTACGGCAGGATCAATTGTAACATGACCTAATGATTTTATACCGTCCAATGGAACCAACGAAACTGCACTACTAGCCGCTGGCTGAACAATAAAAGGTTTATTGCGAGTTGTAGTATTAAGCATATATAAACCAGTATTAAGTTTTTCTCTAAATCCAGTTTCCATAATTTTTCTAATATCAATAGATTCTTCACCAGTAGTATAGGTGTCATACTTAACTTCCGAAAAATCATTAGAATTATTAAATTTAAATCCAAATCTAGATGTCATAAATGAATGTCTTAATAAATTTTCTCTTATATCAATACAACCATTATAATCTCTATCTGAAGTATCTGATATTAAATATGTTTCATAATTATCAACAATTATTCCATTTTTAGATCTATCCAATCCATTAGAATCTGTAACTATAAGATCTGCTGCTTTTTTTTCTACTATTGATAATTGTGTGTAATATTCAACGTTTTTAATTCGTTTTTCTAATTTACCAATATCTCTCATAGTATAACGTTTATTTTCAATTGCATTAGTTTTAATATCAGAAACATCTAAAGTATATCCTGGAATAAAAATATCATACAATTTCATTGCATCAGGTATTTCTTTTGTTGGTATTGATGGATTAATACCAGGAATACCTTCTTCTATTTTAAACACGCCGTCTTTAGTTAAATATAAAGAATCTCTTCTTGATAGGTAATGTGTTCCTGTAACAATAAAAGAATCTGATGGTAATAATGAAAAAGATACTTCAATTTTAGTTGAATCATCATAAGGATTTTCATTGCTTCCAATTGTTTTTCCTGATTTAATACTATATATTGGTCTAAAATCAATTATTGCGCTTTTATGTAATTTTTTATTATTTTTCCCAACAACAGAATAACCAATTTCCTCATTTGGAATTTGTGATTTTGTGCCATAACGATAAGAATTTTTAACAACAGGACCAATAATCCCATCTGATTTTCTGTGTTCAAAATAGGAATAAATGATTGTAATCTCTGTAAGGCCTTCTGTTATTTTTTGGTTTAAATTATCAGTAGACGTATTAACAGAACTTATACCAAGAACAGAACACATTTCTTTAGTATAATCATAATTAAAAGATATTTTTGAAAAACCGTATATATCTTTTCTTTCACCAGTATCTAATATAAAATATTTTGTTACGTCACTAATAATGTTATTAGCATTAGTATAAAGTATCTGATCTATTTTATAAACATCAGATTTTGTTAAATAGAAATATATATTGGTATCATATGTTTCACCTAAAGATGCTGTAGCAGCAGATCCAGGAATATGTTTTAAAGTTCTTGTTTCGCTATTTATTTCTAGATCTTTTATTCTATAGTTAGAAATATCTATTGCATAATCTGCTGAAAAAATAAAATTATCAGATGCTCCCGATGGTTTTATAATAGTCACAACTGGAGGATTACTAGAAGTTTTTGTAACATATTCATTTCCAAAAGTTTCTCTATTTATATCAGTTCCTGTTTTATAGATTAATTCATATCCTGATTGTATTCTTGCGCCGCCAGTTTGATCTGTTGATAGTTGAACCGATCCACCACCATTCCACGAGCCAGATATAGTTTTTCTTACTAACAATTGTCCAGGTTCAATATTAGAAAATATAAAACCACCTTCTAATTCATAAATAAAACCATTTTTAATTAAATTATTAAGATAAATGCTACCATATGCATCGCATGAAGTAATATTTTCGTATTGATTTAGTCTAAAAAGAATACTAGTATCATAATATGATGTAATTTTTGTATTTTTATCAAAAATAACATCATTAGCATTTAATCTTTCAATTATTAATGCTTGTTTAGTTGTGTTAATAGTAGGAGAAGTTAATATAGAATCTATTACTAAAGCCTTTGCTCCACTATCATGAATAATAACATCACCTTTATTAAAAATATGAAGACTATTTGTTAAAATTAATTTATTATATTTTGTTGATTCTGGTATAACTTGAAATAAATTATTATTTTGATATGAAAAACTATAGCAATTTTTTAATATAGTATCCATTGTATAATTTCCAACAGGATTAATGTCAGAAAGATATATTTTAAATTTATCATCACCCATATGGTTAACTTTAGTAATCAGACACGTACCAATTTTTGGACTAGCGTCAGGAAGATATACTACACCACTACTAAAAAATTGTGAAGAAGTTTTAGTTAGTTGTTCTGATTCAATATTATATTTTATTTGACTTGTATTAACATAAAATAATGATTTATTTCCAATAGCAACTACGCGATTAATAAGATATGGAAAATTATCTGGTGTATAACCTTCTGGATTTCCTATTTTTAATAATGCCGTATCTGTACCTATTGAATTTGTAATGTTTAATTTTG
>Ga0114969_10003129_pt1 | contig 13390 bp, 14 predicted proteins | sample M_130807_MF_Meta_FD_87316 | JGI IMG/M metagenome (GOLD analysis project Ga0114969, IMG submission 87316) | Freshwater microbial communities from Lake Montjoie, Canada to study carbon cycling - M_130807_MF_MetaG | ecosystem: Environmental > Aquatic > Freshwater > Lake | place: Lake Montjoie...
TAGATTATAATTGTAAAATTGAATATCATAAAAGTTGTGTAGAAAATAAAAATAATATTTTTATGTTTGATATTTGCGAAGAGTGCGGTATTTCATTACGAGTAAAGTGCGAGAGTTGTAATCGTAGATTTATGGATTGTTATAATAATAATTGTAAAGCAAACGATTATGATGATGGTAGATATGATGGTAATTGTGGTAATTGTAATTGGTAGTTTGTCCCATTTTTACAAGTTATAAAATCCTCAAGGGTGTAAAAGAAAGATTATATAGATAAATATGATTTATATTTTGTAGTAAATTCAAAAAATATAACAGTCACGCTAGCAGCAGAAAAAAATTGAATTGAAAACACACATCAAAAAAGTAATTCATAAATATAAACAACACATAATCAATTATATAAATTAGAAAAAATGTTCAAAAGAGGAGGATTCGCGTCTTACACAAAGACAGGAAGAAGAATGCAATTTGGCACAGCTGTTGGCAGCGTGATAGCAAGAGGATCTAATAGAAGTACTAGTAGCAGAGAACCTCCTGCTTTTGTTAAGTTTATGGTGGTCTTCATATGCCTCTTCATTATTTACAACATCACTAAGATATTTACACCGATGAAGGTGTAAATAAAAATAATCATATTTTATCAATGGGCGCACTACAATAGCCAGCGGATATTGACCAGTCGGTCAAAGAGTGCGACAAATATATGCGGTGGAGGAGCATATATTAAAAATTACTATCTCAGTAATGTGTTGTTTGTATAGGGATGTATAAATAACGGGTTTTCAATAATCAGTTACAGAGCTCGGTCATACAGGGCATAGTGAAGACTATGACTGTTATGCGCGATGGTTGGAGCGCATATCAATTAGATTCATATGAATCGGAAATGGACGCATCATATATTCCACATAAATAGGTCCCTACGCGGGGTTAGAAATGGTGCAACTGCGGGGCACATTCTGTGAAACTAAAAATAAAAAAATAGTTTGTTATTGGAATATTGATTGGATGGATGTGACAGATGTGTGCGAAGGAGGGGCACATATCAAAAATATATTGAGAGTTCTCATTCTAATATATCAGGGCACAAGCGAAGCGGGCACACAAGCGAAGCGAGCGCACAAGTGCAACGGGGACAATGGGCTAAAATATTAAAATTATTGTAATAAATACAAATTAACATAATTAATATAATTTAAAATTTATGAAAATAATTATCAAACTTTATGACAATACCAATGGGATCCATTTGAGTCATAAGCCAAGGACGGTCTGCTACTGGCAAAAAGCACACTTGAGGTTTAAATGCTAACCAGCACGGGTTAAAAAACGGTGTATTGATGGAGTGTTTGAAAAAAGTGGATTATCAAGTCCAATTGTTTATAACACCAAACCTCTAAAAATTTCTAATCTTAACAAAATTGATAAACGCACCATAGTGGCAAAATGTGGTTGGGTGCTCCCTTCGGGAGAAAATATGCGAGGGATAAAGCAATAAGTCGCTTGCGCTTGGGGCATATTTTTTCCTTATTTTATCTGTTTATTTCCCTTTGTCTCTGCAATAATTAATCTTCTCTCTTCTATTAATCTTTTATTTAACCAAATATTTTGATTATTGATTAATACTATAGTGGCATAAATATTTACACATACTCCAAAAAATATTTTTGTTCCAATATAAGACATAATATGAATAATAATGTAATTATGTTTTTATGTTTTTATGTTTTATGTTTTTATGTTTTTATGTTTTTATGTTTTATGTTGTTTAAAAAAAATAAAAAAAAATTTGTAGTGAATCAAAAAAAATAAAAAAAAATAAAAAATTGAATTGCTTATTTTTTTATAAAAATCTTTAGCGGTGGACGTACCAGCCTATTCCAGGGTACGACAGGTGTGTGCGAGTAATTAAAAAGGGGCACACACCAACCAATAAATTCGCTTTAAAATGGGTTGTGACAGGCGACCAAGAGCTCCCGACTGTGATTACACGGGGAGTGATCTGGCACTATTCACGGGTTTATGATGTTGATTACGGCGTTCCGGTAATGCAGGTGCTTACTAAAAAGAAAACATTAAGACTACTTACCTCGGTCCGAAAGGGAGGACTATATACCGTGTTGAGGGTGGCGTATGTCGTAAGACAAGTAATGATCCCCGGCAAAAAATATACCCGTCGGCTTGCAAGTTGGCCGTGTGACGTACGTGACTGTCACAACTGATACATTCTGGATTAATCCTCTGTGTGTATCTTATAGTTATAAAGGATTAGCACTGAACAAAATAATAAACAGACTTTGGTCCCCGCGTCTATAAATGCCGACCCTGTGTGTGAGTGTTTCGTGTGTGGAACAAAAATAGATAAAAAAGAAGGTTATATTAGTGATGGACAGCGTATTTGTGATAACTGCGCTTATGAGCTGACTGTAAGTGAAAGACCGTCAGCATATTACTTTGATGAGAACAATGAGAAGTTTGATAAGATGGCTATAGCGCAAGCGGAAAGAGATACGCAAGTAGAAGAAATAAAATCTATCATCCCTGCTGACGCCATTATTATAGACGATGACTCAATATACTGTAAAACATATGATGAAGCAAAGGATCTGCTCAATCGCGCTGCTTGTACTAAAAATGAAGTTACTCAGGATCTACCTGACGCGTATATTGTTTCGCAAGATAATGGCACGTTTTGGTTTGTCCTTACTCAAGATACAAACGAAGCGACCAAATTCATCATCACAGTGTATGCGTCTAAGGATGAAGTCTCCAAAAAATATATAAGGCGAATGTTGGAAGAGTGTATGTATCGTATAGATTATCTCATAACTCCAGAAGACTATCTCTCTGAATCAGAAGATGAAGATTGTGCTACTGAAGAAGATATGGCAAACTTCTATAGAGAACAAGAAGCAGATATCGCAAGATTGGAACAAAATGATATGGAACAAAATGATATGGATGTAGTAGACGTAGACAACGAATACGCCAACTACTATACAAACAAGGCTCTCTGCGTTACGTGCGGTGAAATCAATTATGCCGAACCAGTATGTGAAGTTGAAGGTCGTTCAAGAATGGTATGCTATAACTGTATTGAAATAGTTAACCGTTGCGAAGAATGTAATCATCTTACGCTAGATTATGTGTACAACAGAACAAATGATCACGGAGTTAATAAAGATTTGTGCTTTGAGTGTAAGTTCAATAAGCCATTGAAAGAGCAGATGCCTTTAGCAGTCCACTTGGCAATAAGAAGTGACATACAGTTTCTAACTGATAAACAGTTTAACATTCTGACAGATTACGCCGAACTAGCACAACTGACTATATTTGAGGCTTACCGTTACAAATCGCGGTGTCACTTTTATGATTGTGACCGAATGGTAGAACCAAGCAAGTGGAATGCCGAAGAAGCGGTACAGTTTTGTCGTAAGAGACACTCTGATCTTGGTGAAATTGTTGGTTGTCACTGTCAAAATGTATATGACGGATCCGACTATGACGATGACTATGAACAGGCCACCTGTAAGATGTGTAATAATTCTAATTACGAGACGAACGTGATATCACGTATAGCTCTTAACAACAGCGACCTAGACATTAAGCCAATTGTCTCAGCAATCTGCGTCTTTGAAGAAGGAATCAAAATGGCTAATGTCTTGACCGAATCATTAGTAGACCTCTGTCAGTATTTCAATTAAAAAAAAATAAAAATTTGTATTTGTATATATTTTAAACTTAATTAAACTTAACTTAACTTAACCAAATGTGTTTAAATAACACATTTTTTATTTTCTGTTGCAGTTAACTTTATAAAACCTTTTCTTTACTATATTAGAAAGAGCAGTAGAAATGTGGTTAAGGTTTGGCTCTACCTTTGCAAAGGTAGAATTAGTAGTGACCTCAAAAATACTACAACTCTAAAAAAAATTGAATTACTTATTTTTTCTAGGAAGCAATTTATAAATATATTAAATTCAAGTTCCAAACTATTTACGATTACGATTACGATTACGATTTAAAACAAAGATGTCATCCGAATTAACTTACATTTCTGCCGGCCAAGTTAAGACCTATACCACTATGGATGCGTTAAAAATAGACATAATTAAGACCCTCGCCAGATGGTTTTCAAATTATTATGTTTACAATGAACACGCTCTTGAAAGCTGGGTCCAAATGGAGGGAACTGACGTTTATGTTCTGTATGGCACTTTTCAGTTTGAACTTCAACAAGTCCAGGAAACCACATTCAAACTCACGATGTACGCTGTTGGTCATTTTAGACGTCACGGATCCAGTTGCAACTACTTTGAAAGGGTATTCGAAGGATTAGAACGCCAACTCAAGCACCCTTCTCCACATTTCGCCACAATGCTAGAAGCATACTATAGTAAATCAGCGGCAGATTATATAGACTTTGGAACACCTTTGAGCTACATGCATTCCAATAGTATTACTGGTGTGTTGCCCGTCACTGGAGTTATCACAGACTTAGACGAAGAAAACCTGTTGACGACAGAAGACGCAGGAGACTTAGAAGACGAAGTAGAAGCAAAGGAATCTGAACAACTTATTGAATGCGAACGTTGTTGTGGGTGGGGCTGCAGCACTTGCAACTCCGCGTGCGGTTACACAATCTCGGAAAATTGCGCAAACGAATACTCTTACAACGAAGACGAAGAAGACGAAGTAGACGAAGAAGACGAAGTAGACGAAGTAGACGAAGAAGACGAAGTAGACGAAGAAGACGAAGTAGACGAAGACGAAGTTGAGTTACGTGATATGACTGACGTCCAGATTGAGAGATACGTTGAACTCAGTGGTCTATGCCCTCGCGATGAATGTAACGCGTGGTCATTCGACTACGAAGACGGCCCTATTCTCAGATATTCATATGTCAAATTTGCTAATGTAACTGTTGAAGATCAACGTGTTTCTAATATCACCATCACTCGTGCCGAATTCCTTGGTACTACGATGAGAAACTGTGTCTTTGAACAAGTTCATTTTGACGAATGCGACTTCAAGAGTGTCGTCCTAGAGAACGTTATCTTCAATAATTGTTATTTTACAGAGTGCGATTTGGATTCCTATATGAGCCTGGACAACTCGTGCATTGTGGAGAACATCGATTATGAGGAAGAAATGAGACAAGCATTCTTGTATGATAATGTCACATATCGTTTCTGTTAAAATTAAAATTGTTATCGTATATATTATTATTATTATTATCATTATCATTATCATTATCATTATCATTATCATTATCATTATCATTATTATTATTATTATAAAAAACAAAATAAATAAAATCAAAAAACTATATAAATAAAATCAAAAAATAAAAAAACAAAATAAATAAAATTAAAAGGCTTAGGCCTTTTTTCACCGATAAAAATGAAATGATAAAAATGAAATGATAAAAATGAAATGATAAAAATGAAATGATAAAAATGAAATCATTAAATCAAAAGTTCAAAAAAAATTGAATTGCTATTTTACAATAAGAATTAAGTTATTAAATTAAGTTCAGATAAACAAATCAAATTTGAAAAAGGTATTAAAACAAAGCTAATTAAAATAACAATGACTTCATTTTTAGAAGACGACGAGTTCTACGATTTTCCTATTGGTTCGTTACCCGAGTTTATTACTGATTCAAGTCTATTCATTATGACAATGGATATGTGTCCTTGCGAAACAATATTCCCATTTCTAAAAAGTAAGATACCAATGACTCTTAAGATTTCTTCAGCAGAAGACTTTCAAAGGCTTACTGAAGCAGATCATATGTTTGGATTCACGTCAAAAACTCAAATTCAAATCCTTGAAAGTATGTATAATTTCTGGTTGAACGATCCCAATTCGTCAGAACTGCCGCTACCAGTCAAAGACTTCTCGCATTTTGGCAACCAAGTTAGAGCGCTATTTATGGAAACAAATAATATTCTACCAGTTCGTTGTTTTCAAGGAAACTTCGTAGAGTTGTTTGACTATTTGTTAAAGCGAGATGGACTACACAAGGTTGATAGTGGTCGTTGGCCAGACTATACATTGCCGTTTTATGGCGCCGTTTGTAATCACATTGAGATTACAAGACGTGGTCTTGAGGTCGGTGTTGCTGTAGCAAATGATTGTATTGATCAAGCTATAAAGGAAAATAACCAAGAAATGTTTGATTTGTTTATTTCGTATAATGTTAAATTCTCAAAAAGAACACTTGATATCGCAGCCGAAAAAGGTCTACCAAAAATGTACAACCATTTCTTGAAAGTGGCAATAGAGAACCCAAACTCGTTGAAAAAATTTGTTTTGAAAACATTGGAAAATAAGGACAATCTTGAATTCTTGTTACAAAAGAGTGGTATAGATCTTTGTGCTTTGGGTATAAATGGCGAGGAATTATTGGAACATTGTATAAAAGAGGTGTATAATGTAGAAATATTTCAAATGGTTGATGGATATTTTACAAAACCGGAGGATCGTTTATGTGGTAAAACAATGCTGAATAAAATTGTTGGTTTCAGACCTGGATGTCGTTATATACCGGAAAAAGTCATTTCTAAAGATGATTATGAGTTGTTCACGTATTTACAGAGCAATGGGTTATTAATTAACGACTTTCTGATTCTAAGTGCTATTGACACGTATAAACCACACCGTTTGACGCCGGGGTTTCTGAAAAAGCAATTTTTAAAACAGGAAGCAGATTTAGAAATAGAAAGACAGGCGGCATTCGCGGCGGCCGAAAAGGCTGAATTTGAGAGACAGATTGATTAAAAAATGGGCATATTTATGTAGGGAGGGTGTATATATTATAAAAGTGTTTTAAATTTATGTAGTATTTATGTAGTATTCTGTATATTTTGTATTTTGTATATTTTGTATATTTTGTATATTTTAAGTAATTGAAAAAAATTGAAATGATTTTTTCTTGTAAATTTGTTAGTATAAAATATTTCAAACCCAATAATTTTAAGATTACTATTGTTTATAATTAATAATTAAGATAAGAATGCCGCTTGTAACCAGAACTGTTATAGTCTATATAGACGACGAACTCATTGAAGTTGATATTGAGGTAGAAGAGCCGCTTCAAGGAAATGTATGTCGGCTTTGTGAAAAAGTTGAATTGGAAATGGAAAATGATATTATATGCCCCGAGTGTTGGTTATCCGTGGGACCAGCAGATCCTTCAGTTGAAGATGAAGTGTCAAATGAAAATACTGAAGTTGTTAGTGAAGAAGTTTTACACACTGACGTTATAGAAGACGATGACATGTCGTATCGCAGTTTCAAAGAAATGATAAAAAAAAGATAAAGAAGTGAAAGTCAAAGCGATATCTCTAGTGAAGAAGGAAACACTTAAGAGAATATAAAATTTGTATTTTGTTTTGTATAAATTTAATTAATAATTCTTTGATAATATTATATAACTTAAAAATAAACCGAAAAAGTTCTTAGCAAACAAATCTAATATGTTATACAAGGCATTTTTTATATAATAAGGCAAAACTGCCACTATTCCATAGAGCGACCAAAATGAAAAGAAATACCAAAATAATTTCCATCCTGATTTGCTTTTACTCGCATAATTTACATAAATTATGTAATAATAGATCAAGAAAGGCACAAATCCTAATAAAACGCCAGTTAATGTGTCAATTATATTTATTTCTCCTAAGTAGCCAAATATTAACATTAACCAATCTAAAAATATTACATATGATATATTGCTGGAATTTTCTAATAATAAATTGAAGAAATTTAATTTTGTTACGTCTGAACCACTATCTTTATTTTTTAAATAAATTAAATATAAAATCAACTCTATTAACATTGTTGGGGTAGTTATTGCCCAATCTATGTAACGTTTTGGTGTCACATTTGTCACCTGATTAAAATTAATAAATAGCCAAATATAGAAAAAACTTTCTATTGCTTGAACAGTTACCTCTAAAACCAATAACTGTTTCAGCAAAGGGATTTTAACTGGTATAAAAAGTGTTCCTAACTCTATTATTCCAGTTACAATCTGAACAATAACCGATAAAACTAATGTATTATAAAATGTGCTTTTTGTATTCATATTATTAAATAACAATATTTTATTATTTTAATTAATATATTGAAAAGATTTAAACACTTTTTTGTAAGTAATACACGATATAATGAACCAAGATAATGGTTTTCATAAGAAGTTAAATGAATATATTATTGAGACCCCCGGGCGAATGTATATATTTGAAATCAGCAAGTTTTGCGGGTATAGCACATTTATTTTTATGTACAAAGATGAGACGATGTTAGATCTATATAATCGTATTTCGCATCATTTTGACTGTAACGACATCAAAGGACTCTATATTACTAATCATTTGAATAAGGATAAAAAAGATAATGATAAAAAAAATAATCCAGTAGATAATAATAACGCAAAAAAATGTTCGTGCTGTTCAGATAAGTCGGAAAAATACATCCAGGTGCCGATTTCTAGTCTTAAAAGAGTACGGGAATTTGTCTTTGAAAATACCGCAAAAGAGCCGCGAAATTTGGAGCCTGTATATCCAATTCCGATGCCAGTCGTTTATAAGATCTATTTGGATGATGGACATTGCCACGGACACAGTTGTTAAAGCGATAGATACCGTTGTTAAAGCGATAGATACCGTTGTTAAAGCGATAGATACCGTTGTTAAATCAATAGAATAACTATTTTAACAATACATTAAGTTAAAGCTAATTTATTTATTTTGTATAATAATCTTATATAAAATGAATTATACAAATAATAAAACAAAAACTCCAACTGGTTGTCCAAAAGCTGGAATTAAAATCCACGAGACGCCAGTTAATTCAAATACTAATCAAAATTATAGACAAAAACCAATAGATATAGCTACAAAAAAGTCAAATGTTCAGACACCAGTAAATTTTCATCAAACTACATTAAGTAACCTAGACCTAAATATAGACAATTATTCGCTAGAAGATATATATAATTTGTTTAACATTTCTGGTGGCATTTTGAATGAAACAAGTTTGAAAACTGCTAAACAAATTGTCTACAAAATGCATCCCGACAAATCCCATCTGGATCCCAAATATTTCCTATTTTTTTCCAAAGCATACAAATGTATATTTAACATTTACGAGTTTCAAAACAAATCAGAAAAGAAGACAGAGGAAAGTCTTAAAGCTGATTTTTACAATGACAGCAATGTATCTATATTAAACAATATGTTTGAGACCAAGAAAGAACTAAAAGATCCAAAGAATTTCAATAGTTGGTTTAATGAGAAGTTTGAAAAGCACAAATTGGAAGACGATGATTGTAACAAAGGTTATGGAGACTGGTTAAAGTCAGATGAAGGATTATATGAACAGCACGAAAATGTAACGCAAAACAATATGAATGAGGCCTTTGAAAAACAAAAGAAGCAAATTCAGGCGCTAACTACATATACGGGTATAAATGATACGTATGCGTCTTTTAGCGGCGGCGGTTCACTGCTTGGCGGACAAGGCGATAACTTTAGTGGTTCTTTATCGGGTTTAGGTTATACTGATTTACGTCAGGCACATATTGAGACAATCATTCCTGTAACGCAAGATGACTATGAACAAATACCCAAATACAAAAATGTGAATGAATACAAGTCGCAGCGGGATCGTGTGGATGTTAGTCCGTTAACAAAAGCAGAGTCGGAGCGCATATTGCTACAAAACAAGAACAGTTTGGATCAGGAATCGGCGGCAATGGCTTATAAATATGCGAAGCAGGCCGAGAAAGCAAAGGCACAACAGAGGTCATTTTGGAGTGATATTAAACAGCTACTTTAAAGCAATTTGTGCTTTAAGCCTCTCAAATATAATATATTGTAAACCTACTTAAAGACAAGACAATATTACATTTATTAAAAAATAATGACTACTACTGTGACGACAAATCCTGTCATAAATGACTATTTTGGAATAGATGAATGTGCTGGCAATGGCGGCTTTGAATTTGCTGATGATTGGAGCCGACGTTACTTTAAGAGTGCTCACCAGGCGATTAGTCGTTGCGAACTGTGGAACTGGCTTCAAAAATATGAACCTGAAGAGGGGCGCGGGTTTATGTTCGCACGAAATGTCCCAGAACTAGACAAACTGAGTGAAGAGATGCACAAGGACCCGGTGAATGATGGACATTCTGGCGCATCTTACGGATGTACAATGCGAAATATGGAGTTCATTGCGAAACACGGATACCAAGCATTTAAAGCTGGCTACAACAAATAAATCATAAACTCAAAATCATAAAATGAAAAATATAAATTATATAAAATATATATAATATATAATGTTAACAACTGGATACATAATTGCTATTTTTATTCTTATAACAATGGGAATACTTTATCGGAGATATCTAGAAAAGCAGGCAAAAAACGCAAAATATGATAATTATACGGAAATAAAGAAATACTTATTAAAGGATTCATCTTTAGCCAAGAGTAAGAAACCAATTATGTGGATTCATACGCCTTATGAATACAATTCACGTGATTGGCTCAGTTTTGGGTCTCGTAGTTCATATGATTTGAATCAGCCTTATCTTAATTTGTGCGTCCGCAGTATTATTCAATGTTGCGACGATTCTTTCACTATTTGTATCATAGACGACAATTCGTTTGCGAAATTGATACCTGGCTGGAGTATTGATTTAAGTAAAATTTCTGATCCTTTATTGTGTTATGTCAGGCAATTAGCAATTGGCAAGCTTATTTATAATTATGGTGGGATGGTTACACCCATTTCGTTTCTATGCTTCAAAGATCTAATTGATTTGTATGAGAAAGGTACTAAAGGAAATTCAATGTTTGTCTGTGAAAATGTTAGTACAAATATAAGCGCAACTAACAATTTATTTTATCCGGATACCAATTTTATGGGCGCTAGTAAAAAGAATGAGCAAATGAATGAATATGTTGAATTTATGCAACGACTCATATCACAGGATTATACAGCGCAATCGGAGTTCCTTGGAAATTATGACAAATGGGCGAATAATATGGTTAAAAAAAATCAAATACGTCTTATTCCTGGAACAAATGTGGGTGTAAAGACAATGGACGACGAAGCAGTCATTGTTGATACTTTGCTTGGTGATGATTATATTGAGTTTTACCCTAAAATGTATGGCATTTGGATCCCTGCTGCTAGTATATTGAAACGCACAAATTATGATTGGTTTGCTAGAATGAGTCCCGAACAAATATTCCAGAGCCACTTTATTTTAGCAAAATATTTTGTTCTTGCCTTAGCACCAGATAGCAAAATGGGTGTTATAGAGCCTTTAACCGGCAAAAATGGAGAAAGTCCAGAGTGGATCTCATTTTGGCAAGTTCCAATTTCAAGTACGCTGCCAGTGTTTGGACCAAAGCCTATGGGTATTGGTAATGACGTGCCAAAATTCCACCTTTGAAAAGGTTATGCGTGAAAAAGAGCCAAACTACGAAGACAACCCTTAAAATAAATATAAATATATATTTATTTTATATAAATGCCAAATAAAAAATCAATTATAAATGACCTATGTCATTATGGAGACATTTTAGCAATACCATTTTTTGCCTGGTTGTCCATTTATTTTTATAATATTGAAAATAAGTCTATTGTAGAATACATATTATTTTTCTTTTCTGTTAGTGGATTTATAATGGATTTGATTTATACGTATATATATTGCTTTCCCATATTTTTCAACCGTTTATAAGCGAAGCAGAACTTTTTTGCTTTGCTTATAAAAAGGTGGAATGGTTATTCTGAATCCGATTCCTGGTAATATTGCCAGCAAAATTATAAGTGTTAAGCAGGAATTTGTCATACCAATTGGAGCATTTATACACATATATAAGGTAGATTATAGTGACAAAATTGTCTGTTTTATAGAGAACAAGCATATTACTGGATTAATTATTATTGTTTGGAATAATGAAGATGATGTTTGTCCAAAGGAACAATTAATAGTTCTCAAATTTTATCAAAAACCAGGTCATATTATTAGTTCTGATGAATTAGCAATATACATACAAATACAACAATTAGACAAAGATAATTATGAAATTAAAACAGCCCACAGCATAAATATCTACATATATAATTTAAATGTATACACCATCAAAGAATATAATGTATTTAAAGGACAATTGTATTCTTTGAAAAAGAATTATACTACAGAGTTGTCATATCATCTTTTAAAATATTAAATATAAATTATATATGCGTTTATGTGTTTAATGTCTTCTATATAGCTTGCTACAATTCGATGTGCTCCATCTAGTAATATATATTTGCTATTTTTATGTATTAACCATATGGGTGTAATATCATTTTTTTGTTGTATTTGTTTTTGATAGAATTTGACACTGCTTATGTCTTTATCTCCACGGGGTCTACCATTTGGTAAAGGATATGCTTTTACAGCCGATACTTGTAATCTATTTGAATCAAAATTATCAACCTTGTTAATATCTTTAAATAATGATAAAGATATTTTATCCAATTTAGATTTAAAAATATGAGCCATTGTTGCAGTTTCTCTATTTTTAAATATTTTCATAGAAACTGATGTATCAATTGAATCTTGTAAAACAGATACATAATCCATATTTATAATATTTATAAACATTATAAATATTATTTAAAACAATTTAAATGATAATTGCTCTTATATTATATAACTACAAATGTCTAACGATTACAAAACATATGACGATGCTATTTGCTTAAATGAAGAGAAAGAAATTGACAGCTGTCTTGTTGTCTGTTTTGAGGAGCAAGATAAAACAAATGGTGAAAATACAAGTATTGACACGCGTTTGTTTGTTACGTATGATCATAGTACAAAAGCATATATTGTAAACGGTAAGCGCCTTGACATATTTTCAAAGAAGGGGCGAAACAAGACGAACCAGAAGCCTTTTGTATTTTGCGCGTCTGAGTCTAGTGATATTGTTGAATTTATTCTTCTGACATTTGGTCAAAACTGTTCAATGAATTACATATTGTACAACTATAATAATTTACCCGAGGATGCTTGTGATATGACATATGATTTTATGGAGAGCAATATAGATCGTCGTTATGAGATCGCAGCATATGATAATATTTTGGTTAGACGAAATCTGATTAAGCGTCTTTGCCGTTTGACAAAGAATTTATATAACTAATTCCACTTTTACACCTTTTTACATTCTAAACGCCGACTCAGAGAGTCGGCATCTTTGAATGTAATTAGGCAACTGTTACTTTGTAACCGATAAATTGCCTTTGTTATATTCAATAATTCTGCGAAGCAGAATTATGATATATAAATCGGCATTTGAAAGGTTAA
>Ga0114969_10003130_pt1 | contig 13389 bp, 15 predicted proteins | sample M_130807_MF_Meta_FD_87316 | JGI IMG/M metagenome (GOLD analysis project Ga0114969, IMG submission 87316) | Freshwater microbial communities from Lake Montjoie, Canada to study carbon cycling - M_130807_MF_MetaG | ecosystem: Environmental > Aquatic > Freshwater > Lake | place: Lake Montjoie...
AATAGAATAATTAATATAATTAAAATCATAATTAATATATGTTAATACAGGACTTATTGATATAGATTTTTTTTTAGATTTATCTATCATATCTTTAATAAATAATAAAGACAAAAAAATTTTTGCCTTTTTTTCAAACAAGTTTTCACAACGAATCAACTATCTTTGGATACACATGAATAAAGATGGAAAGAAATGCCAATTGACTATATACATATTCAACTGTAGAATACTGTAATATACCTATAACAGTATTATATACAGTGATTGCTGTCTCAATATTTCCATAATAATGGAATATAATTTCTTTATTTAAATGATATGTATTTTCTGAAACATATTCACTTATAGTTGAGTCAAGCAAATCAGTAATATCGTCAAAGTCATTCTTCTTTCCAGAATATTCAAGCGAAAATTCCTTAATAAATAGTTTCTCATTCCATTTATAGCTATTCACATAATCAGTAATGATAGGAAACAGCTTAACGAACATTGAAATAAATGCCAGTCTCTCGTAAAAGAGTTCTTTGGTAGAATTAATATCATCATCCGGGAAATATTTTTTATGAAGTGATATGGCATCAAATATATCGCCACAACAGTCATTAATAACTGTCTTATTTTCTTCAATTGTATTTGATGAAACTAAATTATCAATTGTCGCATCCAACAAATCAGTAATATCATCATAGTATTCACGGTATGAAATGTATTCATTCAAAAAATCGCTCACAAAAACATCGATCTTCATCTTCGTTCAATAATTTTAAGTTTGGATGAAATCATTTTTTATATAAATATTAAAAAAATAATACAAAAATATGTAATTAAACCTATAATTGAAATTATAATTATAACTATGAGTGATAAATAGAATATTGTCGTTAATATTATTATAACTCCTTGCGCTATTTCATTATTTATAACTAATAATATTAACACAATTACTACTGATAATGATATAAAGATTATTTATAAGTTCTTAAATCATTTTTTATTTAAATGATAAAAACTCCAGGCTAAATAATTAGCAAATATTAACCATAATAAATAAGGTATTAATAGATATACTGATATATATTTCTTATAATTGTAAAATAATACCATTACAATTATTAATGTTATTAATGTTAAATGAACTATAAATGCAGATTCAAATAATCGCTTATATATAAACATTATTGGGGTATAGCTGAAATTTAAAAATAAATGTATAAGTGGTATAAACCAATATTCTATTGATTTATCTTTTAATGCTAAGTAATATGAAACACCTATTAATATATATAATATGAACCAAGCTATGGAAAATACATAAGAAGGAGGATTTAATAAAGGTCTTTTTAAAGTTTTAAACCATTTATCAGGTTTAGTAAAAAATCCAATTGCAAATCCAATAATAACAGGTAATATTATAATTAAAAAACTTAAATTCATTTTAATATTTATTTATATAATAATATTAAAATGGATGAAAATAGATATAAATTTGATTGCGATTTTTATTATTTAAATTTTAGTAAAAGTGTATGTAATGAACACGGTATAATTTATCGTCATTATTTAAATGGTAATATTGAAGCTATAAAAGGTATTGCTGAACTTAATCCACGAATTCTTAATGAAGATGATACAAATAAAATTAATTTTATAAATGAAAAAATAGGAGAATTGAAACCATTATTAACATCTAATCTAGATTATCTACATAAATCTACAAATCAATATATGAGTATATATAATTTTAATAATACAGATTATGAAAATTATTATAAAAAAATAAGTATATGTCATTTAAGGGAACAAGATAATATATGTTCTACTTTTGATATTGATTTTAGCTCTCCACATATTCATATAGGTATGGTTTTTTCATTTATTAAAACATCTTTATTTGATATAGATAATATAAAAATTAAATATAAAAAACCTGATACACATGTATTATGTGATGATGATGATGAAGATTGTGAATGTGATTTACAAGGATTTATAGAAACTAATATTAAGTTTAATGATTATAAAGATTGTTTTCAATCAGGTTCATATGTAGATGCTTGTTTTCAAGAAAAAATAAGAACAGGAGGTGCAAATTCTATTATAAAAATAGAAACTGAACAAAAATTTATTAAACATGATACAATTATGTATTATTATACTAATACTATTAATGACAGAATGCCAGTAACAATTGAATATGACTATGACAATAATAAATATTATATTATTGATGGTAATCATCGTGTAGCATATCATATTTTAAGACAATATGAATATGTCCCTGTTATTATTATTTTTAAAAAATTAAATATAACAGAAGATATAAAACCACCATCTAAAAAAGCTCGTGTAATGAAAAAAAAAATAATTAATAAATTAATAAATCTTTAGAAGTTTTAATATAATTATTTAATTTTGTTTGGTCCATTTTTTCTAATAATTTTATTTGAGTCTGTATTGAATATATTTTCTTCAATAATTCTTTATGAGTATATATGAAAAACCAATATAACGCATCCCAATTATTAAACCAATCCTCTTTTTTATAATCACTCATCTTTTTTATATAATTTGATGATGATATATATGGTCTTGTCATCATACTTATTGATGTTAATGAATATTGAGACATTCCATAAATATTTGGAACCATTACCCATTCATACGAATCAATAAAACATATCATAAACCATTCATATATATCTGTTGGATCTATTTGAAGTAATAATCCATAATTTCCTAATATCATCAATCTTTCTATATGATGTAAATATGCATACTTTTTAACTTTTAGAATCATATCATTTATTATTGTAATATTTCCTTTTTCATTATACCAAGATTGAGGTAATTTATTTTTATGTTTAAAATAATTCATTTTCATCATCTCTTCGCCATGATATTGATATGTAAATCTAACATAACTTCTCCATCCTATCAATTGTCTTATAAATGCTTCTATTGATATTAGATTTGTTTTATCTAAATATTTCATTACCTCTCTTATAATTATTTTTGGTGTTATTAAACCTATATTTAACATCGGTGATAATATTGAATGAGAACCAAATATGACTTTCTTAGATATACCATCCTGATATTTTCCAAATGTTCCCAATTTTATTTTTATGAAATTATTTAAATGTTCCCTCGTTTCTTTATGAGTTATAGGATAATAATGAGGTTCTATTAATCCAAAATTATTTTTAAAATTCTTATTTATATATTCTTTCGCCTCTGCTAAATATCTATTATTATAAACCTTATTTTCTGGTTCCTTATATCCATTATCATATTTATTTCTATTTTCTTTATCAAAACTCCATTTATCCCCTAATGGTTTTTCTCCATTCATTAATAAATTTAATCGTTTCCTTTGCCATTTATAGAAACTTCTATCATGATAATAATTCTTTTTATTTGTATAATTATTTCTATAGTCTTCCAAATCTTCTAATGTCTCTAAAAATGCTGGTGTATCTATTATAATTATTTTTGATGAAAATGATTTAAATTTCTTTATTATTGGTTTATCTATTGGGTCAAATATGTAAATATCATTATTTCTAAATATCTCATTATAATTTATCTTATCATATTCTATATATTTAATATTCTTATCCTGATATTTATCTTTAATCTTTTCATAATAATATTTCATTGATGCCCTATGTAATACCAATTTCTGTTTATGAAATTTCTTTGATGTAAAATAAAAAGGCTCTTCTATAATAATTATCATATCCATCTCACTTAAATAATTATTATCCTCAAATAATTGTGTGGGTAATATTATAAATATCTTCATTTATAATAAAAAAACTTATTAATTTTGTCTATACCATTCTATAGTTCTCTTTAATCCCTCTTCCAAATTATATCTTCTATTCCATCCTAGCATTTTAATCTTATCATCTGATATATAATATCTCTTATCATTAAAATCTCTATCCTTTATATATTCAATATAATCTTCATAATTGTCATTATCATTCCCATTCATCATTTTTATTAGTTTTATTGCCAAATCTTTTATTGATATTTCTTCTCCTAATCCAATATTATATATCTCGCCTATTATTCCTTTTTCCATAATTAATTCTAAACATTGTATTAAATCCTCTATATATAAAAATGACCTTATACAACTACCATCTCCCTGAATAGTACATTTATTATTATTCAATAATTGTTTAATAAATTTTGGTATTACCTTATCTATATATTGTCTCTCTCCATAAATATTATTACTTCTTATTATAATCATTGGTAATTTAAACGATTTATAATAAGATATTACCAACATCTCTGCAGCTGCTTTTGTTGCTGCATATGGATTAGTTGGATACAAAATACTATTTTCCGTCTTTTTTATATCATCTTCTAATAATGATTCACCATATACCTCATCAGTACTCATATGAATAAATTTAGATATTTTACCATATATGCGACAACATTCTAATAATATATGTGTTCCATAAATATTATCATTAGTATAATCTAATGAATTATGGAAACTATGGTCTACATGTGTTTGAGCTGCGAAATGGATAATCGTATCTATATTATTATCATTTAAATAAGATAATAGAAATTCTTTATTTTGAAGTTGGTTTAATGTTGATTTTAAATTTAATTCATTCTCAACTTCTTTAAGATTGTTTTCAGACGCACAATATAATAATTTATCATAATTATAAAAATTTATTTCTCTATATTTTCTAACTAAATATATTAAAAAGTTAGATGCTATAAATCCATAACCTCCTGTTATTAATACATTTCTCATATTTTTTAATCTTAATATATATTTTTTATTTCATATATTTATATATAGAAAATGACAAAGATTTTAATTATAATTGCCTTATTAATAATAGCTATTATTATAATCTTTTTCTTTGACCGTAAAAATATAACTGAAAAATTTACTAATTCAAATCCTGAAGAAACTAACACTGGAACTACTGTAGGAACTAACACAGAAACTAACACTGGAACTAATACAGGAACCGCTGGAGGAACTACTGCAGGAACTAACACAGAAACTAGCACTGGAACTAATACAGGAACCGCTGGAGGAACTACTGCACCAAATTATAATGATATATATAGGGAAACAACTGACTGGATTAGAGCTAATCCTATGCCAACAGGAACAAATATTTCACAATCAAACGAACCGACATCTATATTAACATCTCAACCATCTCAACCATCTCAACCATCTCAACCATCTCAACCATCACAACCATCTCAACCATCACAACCATCTCAACCATCTCAACCATCTCAACCATCTCAACCATCTCAACCATCTCAACCATCTCAACCATCTCAACCATCTCAACCATCTCAACTATCACAACCATCTCAACCATCTCAACCATCTCAACCATCTCAACCATCTCAACCATCTCAACCATCACAACCATCTCAACCACCTTTAACATCAGAAATTACAAATCCTCAAATAATAATGCCGGTAGGACAACAGCAATCTCTACCTGCTAATGAAGTATCAACTGTTGATTTTCTTTCAGTTGTATTAACATATATACCTTGGGGGGCATATTATGCAGGTAATGTTTCCTCTGAAAATATTTTATTAGATTTATTAAATCGCCCTCAAAGAAATGCAGTAATAACTGGAAATATAACAAAAAATATTAATAGTGGTAATGGTGCTATTGGTAATATAACATCAATTTTAGGAACTACAAATACAACAATTGAATTTCCTAATAATAGTATTCCAGAAAAATTCACAATATGCTCTATAACTAGATATACTGGAAATACTAATAATAAAAGAATTTTAACAGCAAAAAATGCTACTCCTAATAATGATTGGATTCACGGACATAAATCAGGACAGAAAGGTATTGTTTATTATAATGAATTTAAAACTAATAATTCATCTGATATTAGATTAAGTGGCGAATTAACTGATTGGGTTATTACTTGTGCTAAAAATGATGGTTCTATTCCTAATAATATTTATATTAATGGAGCTCCATCTGGTATTAGATCAGGTGGTAATGGAGGATTAAAATTATCTATTAATAAAATTGATAATCAAAATATTATTAATGAATTGTCAGATTTTGCTTTAAGTTATGTTATTATTTGGGATAGTTGTTTAACAGATCAATCATTAAAAATTATTTCTGATTCATTAGTTAAATATCTAAATACTGGAGAACATCTTTTATTTGATATGTCTTCATTATCTGACGATGATAAATTTAAAGTTACTAATGCTAAATCATCATTTATTAAAAACGAAATTGATGTAATTAATTCTACATTATTAGAAATTAAAAAAAATAATACTTCTGCTATTACTACAGCAATATCTTCAGCAATTACTTCTGTAACAACTCCTCCTCAAACTAATGAACCTACATCAACAAATATTGATACTATAATGAACAGAATATTAACAAACGCTAGTATTGCTGCCCAAAAATCAAACACAGATGATGTTATTATTACTAATCCTATAAATCCTACAAATACTACAAATACTACAAATACAGTTATAAATGCGGTTAAAGATTTAAATCCTACAAATACTAGTGTTTCAACCGTTAATGATGTTTGTAATAGATATGCATATATGCCTGAACCTGATGCTATTTCTTTTACAGAATTAACTGATAATATGCCAATAACAAGTGATAATAAATCATATCAATCTTATATATGGTGCAAATGTAATGGAGATGATGGAATAAATAATAATACAACTAGATGTAAAGATTATAAAATTTGTCGCGAACATTATAATAAATTTAAAGAATCAACAATTAATGATGTATCAATAGTTGAGAAACAAATATATGATGATTGTCTAACAGTTTTTCCGAATTATCCTAAATATCTTGAAGTTAATTCATTAAAATAAAAAAACTGTATTTTATAAAGTATGAATAATTCATTAATAGAAATTGTTGGAAATAATTTTTTTACGGGTTTTCGTGCTGTTGATTCATGTCGCATTAAAAATAAAGTTGTTAAAATTCGTTCTATAAATAATGATAAATATGATATTTTACCTGAAAATTTTGAAAATGTTTATTATAATGAATCAATATCCAATGGTAAAGCTATACCATATATTTATGGTAGTATTAATAGTTATATAAAATTCCCTGATATTATTAGATCTAATAAATATACTATTTGCAGTATTTCTAAATATAATGGTAAAGCTACAAATAAAATTATAACTATTGAAAATCTTAATGATGAAATATCTTCACTAGGACATGCAAACGGTTTTGCTGGAATTTATGAATTTGTTAATTCTTCTTCAAGTTATTTTAAACAATCAACAAGAAATTATGAAAATAATTGGGTTGTATCTTGTTTATCTTATAATGGAGACCTTAATGATGGCTATGGTGATATTTATATAGGTTCTGATTTTGATGATAATGTAAATTATTTTCATATTAAAAATATTTTACCAGCAATTATTGGAAATTTAAGTATAAATAAATCTAAATTATTAAAATTTAATAGCGATTGGGCTTTATCCCATTTATTAGTTTGGAATTCCCAAATGTCAGCTATTGACCTTAAAATTGTTTATAATAATATGATTAATTATCTTCGCAATCCAGCATCCAATGATATAATTCTATTTAATGAATATCCACGCAATTTTCCTAATTGTATAGAACAATTTTATAATATTAATACAGAAATGAATAACGAAACTAATTCTCTAACTGTTAAATTACCTTGGGCTGGTTATTATGCAGGATATTATGATTCTAAAAATAATATACTACCTGATTTTATAAATGCAGATGATAGAACTAAAGATATTAAAACAACTAATATTAATAATGTTAAATTAAATAAATTAAATAATGGTTTAACTTTCATATACGGTGATAAAGATAGTTATATCATTTTTCCAGAAAATTCTATAAGTTCTAATTTTACTATATGCTCTATTACCAAATATACTTCTAAAAATCCTGATAATAATAAAAAAATATTGAGATCTATTGATAATAAAACACAATTTTATCACGGTCATTATAATAATAAATTAGGAGTTATTGAATATGATAATTATGAATTTTCAAAAGGTATTGCTATTACAGCTGATAATCCCGCTGATACTTGGTTAGCTGTTTGCTCCAAAAATAGCAAACCTCCTAATAATGTTTATATTAATGATAATAATCTAAGTCTTACCAATATTGATAATTCCTATTTTTCTATTACTAGAAACCCTAATATCTTAACTATCAATTATAATAAAGATATGTCTAATACTGACAATAGCGAATGGGCTTTCTCTTATATCCTAATTTGGGATAGTCATCTCACTGATGAAGAAATTAAATCTGTTTCAAGTTCCTTAAATACATTTATAAAAACAGGTGTATTACCTAAATTTAATTCTTTAATTCCAATTCCTCCTAATGATATTAAAAAAACATCTACCCAATCTAATTATATAGATAAATATCAATATCTATATTTAACTGATATACAAAAAAAAATGTTATTATAATAGATAATGCCGAATGAAGATTTAATGAGGGCATATAAAAACACACGCCAATTAATTAAAGAAGACCCTGAAAATAAAGATGCAATTATTAATGAATATATTGATTTAGTTAATGTTATTAATACCTATGAAACTTCATCTAAATCAAGTTCTACTAATAATGAATTAAGCAAAATGTTGAAAAATCCTCTTGAAATTGCTATTTATAATAATTTTCAACGTTATAAAGATGATGATAATAATGATGATTTAATGAATAAAAAATCTAAAAAAACAAAAGAAGATAGTGCTAATTTCTTAGCTAGTATATATGATTTGAAATATAAATAATAATCTATATTATAATAAAATGACAGATGCGATATTATTAAATAAAAGTTTTGATATTACCGAAGATTTAATTAAAAAAAATCCTGATAATGAAAATGATATTATAAATGATTATGTAAATTATATTATTAAAGTTAAATCTAATTCTCAAATTAATAAATCTTATGTTCGTTCCGCAACTTTTAAAGATGATGAACTAGATAATCAAAATGGTATTATTAAAATACATAATAATTTTCAAAAATATAATAATAATGTAGAACCTATATCATTTACATCTATCCCTAAACCTATCCCTATTACTGAAACTTTTGAAAATAAATTTGATGACTATTATAAAAAAATGACTGGTGGATTTAAGGATTATTTTAAAATATAATTATTATAATGGAAAATTTTAATGACTCTAATACTCCTCTATTTAGTTTTAATGGTGTTAAATGTATCTCCAGAATTGTTGATATAACTGATGGTGATACTGTTAAAGCTATTATTTGTTTTAAAGATAGTCATTATAAAGTTATTATTAGATTGAATAATATTGACACCTGCGAAACTAAAAGCAAATGTGAAGAAAATAAAAAATTAGGTATGGATGCTAAAAAAAGAATTTATAATTTAATTACTGGTAAAACACCAGATGATGATTTAAATAAAAAATCTATTAAAACTGAATTGAATAATAACTGTTATTTAGTATATCTTAAATGTTATGATTTTGATAAATATGGTAGAGTTCTTGGTGATATTTATAAAGATGAAAATAATGATGAAAGTTTCTCTTCCATCCTTATTAAAGAAAAATTAGCTTATGTTTATGAAGGTAAAACAAAATTAACTGAAAAAGAACAAATTGAACTTCTTCAATAATCTCTTATACTTCCTCTTTTTTTGTTAATATATCACTCTTCTTATATATTACCTCATTATCCATATTATCATATCTTGCTAATGTAAATAAATAATCACTTAATCTATTCAAAAATGCTAAACATTTATTAGGTATATGTTCGTTATTACTAATAACACTTACTAATTTTCTTTCACATCTTCTACATATAGCTCTTGATAAATGAATATTTCCTGATGGTAATATAAAATTCTTTAATTTTGGCATCAATTCCGTTAATCGATCTATCTCTTTTTCTATGATGGTAATTATTGAATTATCTTCATCAAATAAATATTTATGTTTGGGATTTGCTATAATTGTACTTAAATCAAATATCCATGTTTGAATTGATGGTAAAAACTCCTTACTTTGAATAACTCCAATGAAACTATTCAATTCATCTAAATCACCAATCAAATCTATCAATTCTGATGATTTTGATATTATACTACAATCATATAAAGATGTTAAACCTTCATCTCCCTTTTTTGTATAAATTTTCATTTATATTCATTTCTCATCTTATTTTTATATGAAAATGCCAAAAATTGCTTAATGGCATTTTCTTCTTTTAAAAGTTCCTTAAAAGAACTTCTCCAACTTCTCCATATCCTCAGTGCTAATATTATATTTAGCCTTGATGTCAGCAAGAAGCCGTTCCTTATTCTCCTTGCGAGAGATTGAACGCCACTTCCTATTCATCACCTCCACCCGAAATTCGTAGCGACAGTAATGTTTAAAGTTGCATTCACTCTTTCCACAAAGAGGACCGAAGAAGCAGGGAACATTCCTCACCCCATCAGGGTCCGTTTCCTTATGCTGATTCCTGTCAAAGTTCTCGTCATATATCTCCTTAACAATCTTACGATCGTTAATATCCTCAATATAATGCTTGCGGTCGCAATCATCACGATTACAAGTGCAGGAGAAATTACAATTCTTAGCAGAAGCCGACATTCCTTTATAGATGTAATAATTACTATTAATTAAAAAATCATTATTTTTTATAATTACTAATAAATTATGCAAAATTTATTTTTTATTATAAAAATAAAAAATAAATGCCAAAAATTGCTAAATGGCATTATCTTCTTTTAAAAAGTCCCTTACAAGAACTTCTCTAACTTCTCCATATCCTCAGTGCTAATCTTATATTTAGCCTTGAGGTCAGCAAGAAGTCGTTCCTTATTCTCCTTGCGAGAGATTGAACGCCACTTCCTATTCATCACCTCCACCCGAAATTCATAGCGACAGTAATGTTTGAAGTTGCATTCACTCTTTCCACAAAGAGGACCAAAGAAGCAGGGAACATTCCTGACCCCATCAGGGTCGGTTTCCTTATGCTGATTCCTGTCAAAATTCTCATCATATATCTCCTTAACAATCTTACGATCATTAATATCCTCAATATAATGCTTGCGGTCGCAATCATCACGATTACAAGTGCAGGAGAAATTACAATTCTTAGTAAAAGCCGACATTCCTTTATAGATGTAATAATTACTATTAATTAAAGAATCATTATTTTATATAATTACTAATAAATTATGTAAAATTTATTTTATTTATGATATTAAAAATGTATGAACAAGTAATGCCAATAATCCACCTATTACCTGTGATATTATATATCCTACAGTAGTCATTAATGGAATACCTCCCTTAAAATATAACATAATACTAATTGCAGGATTTAAATGACCTCCTGAAATTTTACTTGATATATATAGCCCTGCAACTATACCAAACATAATAACAATAGGTGCTAAGAAATAAGAACTTTCACTACTATTTGAAGTAGTACATAATACACAAGAAAGAAAAACAAATGTTCCAACCATTTCCGCTAATAATGTTTGAACGTTCATATTCTATTATTTATAATTTTTTTATTTTTTTTTAATTATTTGTTTTTACAATCATCTATTTTTTTTGCTGTTGTAATTTTTAATATTTCTATAAATTCTTTTTGACTATTTATAAATTCTGAATTTATTAAATAATTTTCATTTAATTTAATTTTATAATCTTTTAAATATTTATTAAATATTCTATATTTGCGATAATTATAAATATTTTTAGAAGTAAAATATGATTCTGGTATAATTTCTGTCATTGTATTAGGACGAATTATAAATGAATGTATAATATCATTTATAATTTCTATTATTTCATTACATTCTTTAATAGTATCACATTCTATTTTAGATTTAGTAAATTTAACTATTAATTCTATTATTTTATCTTTCCATCTATTTAGTTTTATTATGATTTCTTCTTCTTTTGAATATTTATTTCTATATTCTTCAATCTTTTCATTCTTTATTTTTTTCATTTTATTTAGATATATATCTAAATTTCTTTTATCTATAGCTAAACCTCTTATTAAAAATCCTATTAAAGCTTCAAATCTAGTATTTATTATATATTCACATCTATCTAAATTATCACATTCAGGTTCATATAATTTATACTCATTTAAATATTTAATTAATATAGGATGTTGTTCTTTTAATTCTTCTTCTTTTGAATATTTATTTCTATATTCTTCAATCTTTTCCTCTTTTAACTTAAATAATTTTTCTTCAAAATCTTGTAACGATTTATTATAAGTTGATTTTAGTTTATCATTTGAATTTAATAATATATCAGCATTATCTCTTTTTTTCCATCCTCTAATAGCATCATATCTAGTTGTTATTATATGTTCACATCTAGCTAAATTATCACATTCTGGTATATATGATTCATATTCTTTTAATAATTTACCTAATTCTGCTTGCCATCTATATATATTTGATGGTAATAAAGAAAATATATTTGATATTGTCCTTTTTTCTTTTTTTGTTCTTCTTCATATAATTGTGTTTTTCTGTAATCATTTGATTATATATGGTGCTACTTTTTGACATTATTCAAATCTATATTTATAAATAGATTTTAATGATTTATTTATTTTGACTTAGGTTTGCTTTTAAAATAATCAGTCATTAAACGTTGTCCTTTGATTGTTGGTGGTTTTTTATCTATATGAAATATGTTTGAGTAAGAAGCTATTAAATATGCAGAATTTGTAATTACTTTTGAAGATGGATTTATTATTTTACGTATATCAGTTATTCCATCTAAAAATTTAAATTTATTTTTACAATTATCCATTTTATATTCTGTGTTTTTTCTTAAAAGTTTCATATAATTTTTTCTTAATTCAATATATATATTATTTTGTTTATCACTTGAATTTAATAAAAAATTTCTATTATAACTATTATTTACATCTTCCCCGTTTATTATGAAACGCATAATAATTTCATATGCTTTTGCAATATTATCAATACATTCTTTTAAATTATGACATTCTGGTTCATATAATACAAATTGAGGTAATAAATTTTCTAATAGTTCTTTACTCCATTTATATATATTTTCATTCATTTTATCTTCTTTTATTTTATCTTCTTTTATTTTACTATATCTGGGGGGGGAGGGCTATTCTGTCGCTAGTATCTGACATTAATCAATCTATATTTATAATTAGATTATAATTAGTTATTAATGAGATATTATTAAAATTATTATTTAGATTATAATTAGATATTAATCAGATTATATTTAGTTATTAATG